>JAEEGL010223756.1_pt1 | contig 26961 bp, 45 predicted proteins | sample 9134231 | NCBI WGS metagenome assembly JAEEGL01 (sample SAMN16246548, study PRJNA631951) | gut metagenome | biome: gut microbiome; feature: rumen; material: fiber-attached | host: Bos | place: Iran: Karaj | collected 2018-10 | reverse complement strand
GGCCAATGAGCATTAATAGGAAAGGAAGATATCGTTGGAGTTTTTTTGGTGTAAGTCTCTTCATCTGTATAAAATTTAAAGAGCAAAGATACCATATTTATTTTTAAAAAACTAGTTTTTAGAAAAAATTCCGCATTGGGTATTCTGCATTTCGCAATATTTACTATTTTTGCAGGCGCAAAGGGAGCTTAGCTCAGTTGGTTCAGAGCATCGCCCTTACAAGGCGGGGGTCGTTGGTTCGAGTCCAACAGTTCCCACAAGGCGTTGATAATGAAGACGTTATAAGCGTCAGAATTGAAAAAACGCCACAAAATTGACACAAAAAATTTTCGCCGTTTGTCATCCAAGACAAAAGGAGAAAAAAAAATGTCCCTCGGAAACTTCAATTATTTTCCTGCCGTCCTGCGTCATCAACCGTCGCATGGATGGTCTGTCGAGTACTATGTTATGGATGGCCTCGGTGTGATGCGCCGGAAGGTGATCCGGATGAACTCCCTTCGCAAACGCTTTGGAAAGACTTCCGAATTCAAGGTGTATTGCAATCAGGTCGTATGCAGTATTAATGCCCGTCTCGCCGGTGGGTGGACGCCTTTCGGGTCGGAACAGAACACCAGGCTATACACCCCACTGGAGATGGTCGTCGGCGATTATCTCAAAGAGAAGGAAGGCGAGCTTAGGCCCGATTCAATGAGATCGTACCGGTCTTTTTGCAAATGCCTTCTCGCCTGGGTCTCTGAAACGTGTCCTGGAGTACAGTGCTCGGGCTTCAACAAGGTGCTGGCCGTGCGGTTTATGGACCATATCCAGAACGATCTCGGGCTTTCAGGACGTACTTATAATAATAGGTTGAAGTCGGCAAGGGCCGTGTTCAGCTGGGCCGTGTCGAAATGCTATGCGAAGGAAAACCCCTTCGAGGGCCTCAAGACAAAGAGGGAGCTTCCGAAAAAGCGCGTTCCTGTTCCGCCCGATGTCCGTGCAAGGGTCACGGCCTGGTGTGTGGCCAACGCGCCGAACTACTCGGTGCTTTGCCGACTGGTTTTCGATTCCCTTATACGTCCACGTGAGGCGTGGCGTCTTAGGATAAGCGATCTCCACCTTTCAGATGGCTATATTTGGATCGGCGAGGAGATATCCAAAACCCACCATGGCCGCATGGCCTCGCTTACTCCGGATCTTATTCGTGACCTTGCGGTGATGGTTGAAGGATTTCCGGCATCGATGTACCTTTTCGGTCCTGGTTTCAAGCCGGGAGTGAAGCACATCCGGTACCAGAACTTCCGCGAGTTGTGGGAAAGGATGCGCGATGATCTCGGGCTCCCCAAGGAGATGCAGCTTTATTCGCTACGTGATACGGGCTTCAACGAGATGATCAAGGGCGGCATAGATCCTCTTACTGTCATGCAACACGCAGACCATCATGATCTGACCATGACGACCAGGTATGCTAACCATGTGGATCCAAAGCTGGTCGAGACGATATCTCAGAATGCACCGGAGTTTTGACCGGCTATTCGATGTATTGCAGCTGGTTTGTCGATCCTTTGAAGATGTATCCGCATTGGTTTGTTATCTCCATCTCCTCCAGAGGAAGCATGTTTTGTTTTCCGAAAGCCTTTTCCGCCATTGTGATGAACTCCACGATATAGGTATAGCATCCGTGGAATTCGTACGCCTTCATTCTGCCGGTCGGGTTTCCTTCCTCGTCCTTCTCTTCAATCCCTATTAGGCACTTGATCCAATTCGGCGTGCCCTTGGAGTCGCATTTGATGTTGTAGTCGTGGATGGTGAACACTTTGCCCTCCAAATCCCTCGGGTTGATGTTCGGGGCGTCCAGGGCCCTGTTGATCCTGATTTTCTCCGTTAGTTGTCTGAGTTTCATTTTCCGTTCTATTTTTTGCATTAGGGCGTAGCAGTCCCCTTTGCTGAGTATTCCATAATATGCGGCCCACGATTCATCTCTCCTGCATCTTGAGGCAGCAGCGCGTATATTGTCCCTTACCCTCGTAAATCCTTTGTCGTGTTCCGCGATTCCCCGGTGGTTTCTCGTCAAAACGTAGCCACAATAGGAAACAGGCTCTTTATCAATGTTTACGATACGGATTGTCGCCACTTTTGCCCTGATCTGGTACCGATACCACCAGAAATTCTGGATCCTCCATTTCAACTGGCTCGCATCCTTCTTGTCGTAAACAGCGCCTAAGTTGTCGTCGGCCACCCTGACGGAGAAGCGCGTCGCCTGTTTCATCCAATAGTCGAAATCAAGCATGATGACGTCATGTACGAATGATGAAGTCGGGGTGCCTATCGGGAGATGGTTGTTGAGGAAGCACACGTTAATACCGAACTCTATTAGCTCGCGGTCTCTGGTCAGCCTTTTCATTTCCTTCCTGAATATCTTGGGCCGGTGATGTTCGTAGCATTGCCTCTCGTCTATGATGACACAATAGTGGAGATCGAGCCTGTCGTAAACGACATGCTTCAGTTTGTGTATGGCTGACTTGGAAGGGTCCTTCGCCGTTATTCCGCATTCGGGTTTGCAGTGGAGGCAGTTGTAGTTGTCATGCTTCTTATATAGGGGTCTGGCCAATACAAGAAACAGATGTTGGAGGACAAAGGTGAACAGCAATGGAGAATCGATCTTCCTCTCCTTCCCGTTGTTTGTCTTTTTCAATGGCCTGTATTGAAGGTGTTTCACGTACTCTCCGGATTGTATGCTGGCAAGCACCATCTTGGAGTACGATTCGGGATTGGCCATCATCCTTTCCACCTCCTTTTTGTTGCTGTGTCCTTTAGCCGCTTTCAACATGGCCGAGAGCACGTCTTTTTCCGTCACGTTCATCACAACCCAAATAACAAGTTTGAGCTTTTGGCAAGTCCCTGGCATCTCAGCCAAGCCTTGCCACCGGCCTCCACCCTTCAGCTTTCAGGGTTCGCCGGCTGGTCTTATATGTTTGCCGCTTCCGGGCATGGGCGATGGACAATTATTACTTTTTTTTTGCTCTAACTTTAGCAGAACCGCAATAGTAGTTGTTCGTGTTGCCAGCCGTGTTGTTCGCATTCAGATAACGCGCCGACAAGTTGCTGTTGTTGGCATTGTTGCCGAAACGGACACCGACCGTCCATCACCTTTGAAAAAATGTCCTCGCGCCGTCAGAGGTCGCGGTCACTGTGCCGGACTTGTGCGCTACGACGTGGCAAAAATAGGCAAAAATCGAAAAATTCCAAAAAAAAACCGCCCCGAAGGGCGGTCTTTTGGCGGGCCATTGCATGGCCCTTGCAGTGGCTGCGCCACGTTGCACTTTATTGCATTCTCCAAAGAACTTGAGCAGAACCGCAATAGTAGTTGTTCGTGTTGCCAGCCGAGTTGTACGCAAACAGAGAACGCGCCGACAAGATGCTGTAGGCATAGCTGCCGAAACGGACACCGACCCTGGTCTTCTTCCCGGCGGTGCCCCAGTAGTTGGCCATGTAGCTGTAGCCGCACTCGCCCTTCGAGTAGTTTCCGCCCATCGATGCCGGCAACGGGGTGTTGGCCAGCCGGCGGCGTGTGTAGTTGTTGGAGCGGGTGACGATGCTCCCGGCATAAAGGTACTTGTCCTCGAAGCCGGAGGAAAACTTGGCCCCAATGTTGACGTTTACGTCGTTCTCGTTGACCCATTTCTCCTGGTCTGGTTGAATATAGGCCTTCAATGTGTAGCCGTAGCTCCCGCTGGAGGGCGTATTGACACACTCTCCCACGATCTCACAGCCTCCGCCCCAATAGGGACCGCCGTCGCCCGACATGTCGCAACCGAGCATCAAACCGGTGCGGACGCACACCTCAAGGTCGAATGTGGTGGTCTCTGTGGCGCTGGCGCTGGCATAGCCGGTGAACGTGCCGGTGACAATCTTATAGACGCGGGCGTTCATGTAACCGTCGGCCACGGTGGGCGGGTTGAAGCTGGAGCTTGTCGGGTTCTCGTACCACCAGGTGCAGCCGTTGAACTCGAACCTTTCTCCGGCGGCGATGCCGAACTCCACGGCGAACGAAACGGCCATCTGGGCCTCCATGGTCTTGCTCAAGGGACCGTAGCTGCTGAGCCAGTTGCTGGCGTTCGTGGTGCTCTTGGTCTCGCCCGATCCGTAGTACATGGCCGGGTTGCCGTCAAGCTTGCAGTAAGACCAGCTCTCCGCTCCCTGGGCCTTGTAACGGAGGCCACCGTTGGCGAGCCATTGCGTCTCGTTGCCGCAGGCATCGACTGAACTTACGCCGCTGCTGAAGCGGGAGGCGTTGCACAGCATCTTCGTTCCAAGTGCGGTTTCGATGCAGCGCAGGAACGTGTTGCGAGCGTGATAGCCGCCCTCGGCAACCGGGGCCGGAGCTGTGACAACATGGTTGTTGGCGCGGGCCCTCGTCTTCGTTCCGACCTGGGAAATGTTGTTGGTGCGGTAGTGTCCGTTGTTGCGGAACATGGCACATCCTGAGGCTCCGGCGTTGCCTTTGGAGTAACTGTCGGTGGCGTTGTAGTTGAAGAAGAAGGAGCGAAGCTTCGCCAGCTGGTCCTCGACAATGGTGGTCACCGGGCTCGGGCAGATGCCGGTCGGTTTCAGCGCATAGGCCTCCAGGTCAACGCCATCCCAAACAGGAAGGTTCACACCCAAGATGCCGTTCCATTCCTTGCCAGAGGATCCCACTACGTTGTCGAGCGTGTGAACAGTGTCCTTGCGGCCAACGAAAATGGAGTACTTGGTCTCGGTGGTCTCCCAGGGCATAAGATAGTGGGCGACCTCTGTATTCGCTTCCTTGTATAGTGTGGGATGTGAGAGCTTCTTCACGCCATCAACGGTGACGATGCTGCACAATGCAAGGAAGGCCTCGGGGTTGTAAGCGCCGGCGGCGCAGTACTGCACAGTGCATTCGGGATCGGTGTATAAGGCATTGGCCATGCACTCGTCGTACATCGCCTGGGTGATGCCGACAGCTGGGGACCAGTTGCCAAAGATATCTCTGAACCAGTTGTTTCTTCTGAGCTCTTTCGCTTCCTTGAAGGTCTCTCCCTCGACGGAAGTCATATCAACGAGTCCGGGTCTCCAGTCAAGAGCCCATGCCTTGTTACCCAGCACACCCAATGCGTTCGGGTTCTCCTGTTCGGTGGGGCTGGCGATGTTGGCGTTCTTCAGCCATGCGCCGACGCAGTAGTTGGGCTTGGTGTATTCGTTCTCTTCCAGCTGTTCGACCACTTTTGCGAAACTGGACAGAAGAGCGCGTACCGTGTCGTAGAATCCACGCTTGTACTCGATGACGATGGTGCCGGTGGCGACATCGCCGCCAACGACTTCCTCTGTTCCCATGTCGTTCGGCTTCTTGCCGTTCGGGTTGATGCTGTGGGTTCCGGTGACCGGAGTGGCGATCTGGTAATCAACGGTCTTGCCGGCGAATTCGGTGGCGACGTTGATCTGCGTAGGGCTCTCGTAAACGAGGGTGAAGCCCTGGAGGACCATGCCTTCGACATCCGAGTCTATATACCCGTCCCGCATGGCCGCATAGGTTCCCGTAGTCGGTAAGCTTGCCGTGTATCGGTAGCCGCTCACCGTCGGCTCCTCTCCCTCGATGCTTTCCTGGGTGATGGGGGTTTCGGTCCACGTGGGGGTGATAAGCGACAGGCCTGCCAGATTTCGCTCTGCGGTGCCGCCTCCTTCCTGGTTGATGACGATGCGGTCATACACACCCTTGCCGACCTGTTCGCCGCCGCGAAGCACGAGACAGACTTTCCCGTTGACCGTCTCGGTGTCGAATACGGAAGTGAGCTGGTTGACGATAAGGGAAAGCTCGACGGGGGCGGTGTAGGCCTTGAACACGTCGTAGTCCTTCGACCAGGCAAGATGGACGTCGTAGTCCTCCAGATCGGTGTCCGGGGCGAACTCGACCACCAGATAGCCTTCGTTTGGCACATAGAACTTCTCGGTGTGTCCCGAGAAGACATGTTCGGTGACAGCCGTGACCTCCGATCCGGAGGCGGGTAGGGTGGGAGAATACCACACGCCGAGAACCGTGCCGTCGCCGACATGGCAATTGACGTTATTGACGTCGGTGATGAGGTAGCCGTTGTTTTCGGCAGCGGTGCCGTACTCGCCTACCTTGCATTCCGGGCAGCGTATGATAGCCAATTTGTTCGATCCCTTTGCGATGGCACCACTGGCCACGGCACCGATAATGTAACCGCTAGTGTCTCCTTGAGCCCATGCAGTGGGATTCAGGGCATTGTCGCCGTTCCATCGGAGGGCATTGATCTTGAAGCCGTGTCCGCCGGTGATCTCCAGGAGCAGGGCATCCTTTTCGCTGTCGATGGATGCGACGCCCGCCGTTGTACGGATCAGGAATTTTTCCTTGACGGTAACAGTGTCGTTGCTTCCGATCAGGTCGGCGACCTTCAGGCCGGGCTCTTCACCGACCGCGCGGGCCGATCCGATGTTGGCGCGGGCGCGGGCCATTTGAACGGCTGTGAGCGCCTGGACCATGTTATAGACCACAGCTCCGTTCGTGTCGCCTCCTTCGTCGGGGATCAGATCGAGAAGTGCCAGCAGGTGTCCCTGAAGCACATTGCCGCTGATCTTTGGATCAGGATTGTTTTTGATCGCCTGGATAATGGCGTTTCTTACTGTTTCTTTACTCATATTAACTGTTTTTGATTGATGATAGTATTATTTCTTGGTTGCGTACCTCAACAGCCACAATGTCAGCGCCATGCCGGCGCCGACGCCGAGGATCCAGGTGAGGATTTTTTTCCAGAAGGCATTGCCGTCCTGGTCAGGCGGCACTATCACTTCGGTATAGCTTATGGTGTCATGGTAATGGATTTCGGCTGGATCGGCGGTATATCCGACGGTGATGGTGCTGTCGGCTTGGTCGAAGCTCAGGGAAATCGTTCCATGATCCGTGTCCAGGTACAACGTGTCGTATTGGAACACGTTTTCCATGGGAACGCGGGCGATATCCTGATATCCGGGCACTACCAAGAGTGTGTCGATTGAGCGCGTCCGGATCTGGGCCAGCTCGGGACACAGCTCGATGGCACGGCGCATGTGCCTCTGGGCCCGGTATTGGGCTGAACAGGATGCCGTCACCACAAGGGTCATGGCCAAAACGAATATCTTCAGCAGTCTTTTCATTTCTTCTTCGAGGTTTTCTTCGTTTTCTTTGCGGCCTTCTTCAAGGTCTTGACCGTCTCGTCAATGCAGTCTGAATAGTATTCGAGAAGCTTTGCAGCAATCTCCTCCTTTTCCTTCTGGGAAAACGGCCCGATCATGCCTTCTTCTTTACGGTAGCGGGCAATGCCGTTTTTGACTACATTCAAAAAAGCTTTTACGGCCAGGCTTTTCTGGTATTTTCCGGTTACTTTCTTTTTTGCGAGACTGTTGCAAGTCGGAATTGACAGCCCAAAATAGATCTCTCTGTGGTTGGTGATGTAGAGAAACAGTTCTCTCTGATCGATGTTCATTTTTTTTAGGTTTTTAGGTTGGAATTATCGTTCAATATGCAATACGTAATAGCGGCCTGTTGAATCCACGCTTGTTTTATAGATCGTGTATATACCGCAGCGACCGTCGTACTTTAGCCGGTGCTTGGCGTTGCAGTATATGTCATTCATCTCGTCAACAAGCTCTTTGGCCGTCGTCGGGCTCGGGGTCGTTCCGGAGTCCACGATCTTGCCTCTGGTGGAATTGACCTTGTTGTGGTACAGGACGTATTTCAGTTTTTTCTTTTTCGTTGCCATGGCATCTTGGTTTTTAGTTGTTTTTCATCACAGGCATAACAAGAACTTCGAGGTTGTTACCGATAAGAATGGACGCCCTGACTTTAGCAGCTTCGGTGCTGTATTGGCAAAGGACAGCCTTTTTCAATCCGGCGTCCTTAAGGAGTCTTAGCGCCTTGACAAGCAGCGCCGCCTGGAAATGGGAGTTATGGAGCTTGTACGGAATAACTCCTCCGCTATTCGCGCCTTTCCCCTCCAAAAACGCATAATAGCTTTGGCTTTTTTTCGCCTCGGCCTTGATCTTTTTCTCATACTCGACGTGCTTCTTTGCCCTTTCCAACTCCGATTCCAAGTCAATGTTCGTCGTCAGGTCGAGGTTTTTAGGAAACACAGCCTTGTAGTTCGGATATTTTCCGTCATAGACTTCACCGGGCTTGTGAGTGACAGGATGCGCCTTGTCGCTGCTGTTCCATTTCCTGGCAAAGACCGCCTTCCCTTCTTTTTGCTTGGGATATTTCGCTTCATGGATGACCGCCAGGATGTGCGCGTCGGTGGCCACCATGTCGCCTTGGTCGTGATAGACGGTAGCCAGGCTCGGTTTCACAGGATCGTTTAAGGTCAGTTTTGAAAGCGCGGCAAAAGCTCTGTCGTAATTCTGATAGACCAGCTTCATTTGCGTCTCCGGTGCTTTCGTTTTCGCTTTCGGCTTTGCAACCTTCTTCGGTTTCGGTTCGGCCTTGGGTCTGGCCGCCTTCTTAGGCTGTTCCACCTTCGGTTTCTCCTCCTTGGTCTTGACAATCTCCAGAGGCGTCGCCGGCTCGGTCTTCTTTCCTTCCAGGACGAGACCCATATTCTTGATCAGCTTTTCGGCGGTAGGCAGCACCTTCCTGAAGTCCGCCTCGGTGAGATACGGCCTTCCGGTGGTGTAGTAGTGCCAGGAGTTTGTCAGGCAGTCGTTCTGCTTCTTTTTCTCCCTGAGCTTGTAGCAAATCCACTGCTCAAAGAACCGGGCGAAGACCTCGGTGTTGTAATGCCAGTAGTCGCCGGCTTTCTTGAGACGGCCATAGCTTTCGGTCATTTTGATCTCATAGATCAGCCTGGCCATCAGGGTGCGACAGTCGCCACCGGTGTTGCCCGCCGGGAACTTGGCCATACTGCGGCCACCGGACAGGGCTGCGTAGGTCTTGTTCTGATCGACGTACATGCCGACATTGTAGTCCAGGGCGTGACCGTATTCGTGCGCAAGTGCACCGAAGCCCCTGTTTTTGGTCAGATTGATCATGTTCAGCATGGGCTCATAGTGGGCGATGGCGCTGCCGCCCATACCACGGGCTCCGAAAGCGACGCCGATGTGCCGGTCGAAGCCGATGTTTTTGCTGTGGACAAGACCGGAAAGATCAGCGAGCGATTCCTTGGCGGCAATGAGAAAGTCGTTGCGGTCCTCGTTGTTGACGTAGCGCCCGAACTCGAAGCCTGCCAGGTTGTACTGTTTCAGGATGTCCTGAAGAGGGACGTCCTCGCCGTTCCAGACGACGAAGCCCGATCTCTTCTGTCTCATTCCGCGTCGAGCCCAGTAGTCCCTTAGGCGTCCGCCGGTGGAGATCTCACTGTCGCTGTCCACTATCTTTTTGTCGATACTTTTTCTCATTTCCTGCACTTCTTTTTAGGGTTGCACTTTTTGGGCTGTTTCTTCGGCCCGGCCATGGTCTCTTCGTTTTTCTTGAGCTTGGCGATGGGTTTCTTTATCTTGATCATGGTTTCAGGTTTTATTCGTTAAACATATTGCTCCCATCTGCTGGTGATGTCGGAATAGCTTCCGTTCCTGTAAAGAAGAATCCGATGGCGACGGTTGGACGCTCTCCAGCTGATGTGGATCCATCGTCCGCCTCCCTTCTCCTCAAGAATCATCTGGTCGAAGTCGCCGAACTGGACTGCGGCGCGGAAGATGCCTTCCAGGCTGCCCCCCGAAGCAGGTTTGATGTCGGCGGCGTTGCCGGTGGTGTGCTGGCTGTTGACCACGCCTCCCACGGCTGCGTTAAGTTCCGGACAGCGGTAACCGCTGGTGACGATGATAGGTTTCCCGTAAATGGTCCTCACGGGATCCAGGCAATTGACCACAAGGGCCTCAAGGTTGGCCCTGACTGTCGCGTTCGGCGTGTTGTCGATGCCGAGTTGCCTGGCGGTGGCGCTCCTGGTGAGCTCGCTGATGGTGAAGTACTTCATTCCTATTATCTCCTTTCCTTTGTCGATGACAGCCTGGACGACACCTGTGACGATGTTTCCGGTACCTTCAGACGATGTGCCGGAAACGCCGATGATACCCCTTTCGGCGCGTCGGCGGGTGATCCACCACACCAACAGCGCAACGGCGACTACTGCCGATGATATCAAGGCTACGATGGCTGCTCTTTTGGTTTTCGGTTTCATTTCCTATACCTCTCAATAAGTTGTTTAAGTTCGCTGTTTTCAAGCAGCAGCTTTTCCTGGTTGGACTCCAAGGTGCCTATTTTCACCATAGCTGCCGCCAGTTCCTTTCGGGTGTCGATCAGCTCCTTGTAAATGGTGTTGTTCTTCTGCACCAGCATATCGACGGTTCCCTGAAGGGCGTTCACGGCATCGTTGCGGCGCTTGCGCCTGGCGGCAGCCCAGGTGACCACGCTTGTGATTGGCACCAGGAGCAGTTCAAGATAGTGGTAAATATCCATGTTCGTTTGTTTTTAGGTCATGTGAAGTCGTCGGTGAAGTCGTCGGTGAAGTCCGGCGTAGGACCCTCGATCGGTTCCCAGAGGTTCCCAATGACTATCACGGTTTCCGATCCGGAAGACTTCTCCTTCTCCCTCAGTTTCGATAGTAAAGCATCATATTTGACATCCATGGCGTTGCGGTTTTAGCCGGCTTCGACAGGCGACTGCTCGGCGGTTGACGAGTTAGAATAGCAAGCCCCCTCAAGATAGATGCGGTGGTTCGTCGTCTCAAAATAGATGGTGTCGCTGTCAACGCGACCCCCGGACGACAGTTCCGCATATTGGGCGGCTGTGCATTTCACGAATTTCACTTTTCCCATGGCTCACGCATTTAAATGGTTCCCCAAACAGGGCAAGTGTCGATATTGACCGATTTGGCCAACGATCCATTGAAGGTGAACATGTCGGTTCCTTCGGTGTTGCCTCCGTCCAAAGTGATCACAAGGGCGTTCGGCGTCGGAGACGACAGCGGTTCCACCCATTCGATGCCCTTGCCGGTGAACGCCAGTATTTTGTTGACGGCGTTTGGATTGGCAAGCGACTTCACCACTTTGTTTCCGGCGCCCAGGATGATAGTGTCAAGGGTCAGCGTCCCGGAAGCGGTGACATCGCCCGATCCCGAGCCGTGCGCGAGCACGACGAAATCGGAAGCGCTGGCGGACGAGTTGAAGTCGGAGACGCACAGCAGCACACCTCCGGTCGGGATGGTGATGCTGGTGCCGCCGATCGACTTGGCGCATTCGGATTGGGCATAGGAGAAATCACCGGCCTTGTAGCCGCTCGTAAGCCAAACCTCGTCGGTCGATCCGGTCATGACGCCTTTGAAATGCTCGCGGCCCGACATCAGGACCGATCCCTTGTAGATCTCGCCCGAGTCGGTGAGGAAATATATTACGTTATCAGGCTTCGTCTGAAGGGCAAGATACTGAGCCCTGGTGCCTGTCTTGAATTCTACTTTTGATGCTGTCATGATTGTTCGTGTTTTATTATTGGTACTTGTAATCGATGGAAGCGCGTTCGGTCCACGCTCCGACTCCCCAGAGCTCGACGACGTTGGTGGTGTGGTGGTCGGGGTCCTCGGTGACGATGGTTTTGCGGATCACCCATCTTTGGTTGCGCAAGGTAGCCTCGGAGACTTCAACCAGAGGGGAACGCCCTGAGTAGATGGTCTTGGTGGTGACGTTGCCCACGGCGGACTCGATGATTTCCGTCCTGGAAAAACCGACGCCATAAGCGGCTCTTTCTGCTTCGTTGATCATTGTCGTTCGTTTTTAGAGTTGTTTGATGTACTTGAGAATCACCGCGCACACGGCGACGGTGAGGATGGTGGCCGCCGACAGGCTGAGGATGGTGCCGGTCTCGATCTTGACCGGCACCCCGTCCTTGTAGCGCTCCAAAAGTTGTGTGATCTGCTCGTTCATGGCTTACAGGCTTTTGATTCGTTGCTCGATTTCGGTGTATTGCGTATAGGTGATTACACTGGTGTCGTAGAGCGCATAGGCAGCCTCGATAAGAACCATCTGCGTGTAGCTGACGCCTCTCTCCGTTGCCTTGGTCTCGATGCCTTGCTTGCTCCAGTCGTTCGATCCGGTGGGATGCGACGCGGCATAGGCCTCGACTTCGGCCACCTTCTGCTCCATAAGGAGCTTCAGGTCGGAGCTCAGGCCCAGTTTGTCGATAAGTTTCTTGCTCCCCTTGCGGAACACAAGCCATAGGATGAATGCGACGGCCAGGACAGCCGCGGCGATGATGAGGATTTTTTTGGTTTTTGGTTTCATGGTTTATGGTATTAGATAATTTACTTGGTTAAAACCCGGGATCAATGCCTTTCCCGGCGAGAATGTCCCGGCAATGCTGCAGCTCTGACTTACTGAACTCTCTCCTGAAATCGCTCACCAGAACACCCATAAGGCCACCGCCAACGGTGGTATGGATAATCCGCTCGTAAACCGGCAAGGAGCTCCAATATTCCTCGTACTTGACTTTGAGGTATTCCCAGTCAGCTTGATTGTTCATTAGTCCCAAGACGGAATACACCTCGTTTTCGTCGGTACCCCATGTCGAGACCCAAGCTGTAAAAATACGCTTCGCGCAGTCGTCGAAATTCAATCCTGGAGTCACCGACTGGCCAGTCAAGGCTTCGATTCCGGCAGCTTTCGCTTTTCTTGCCATCCTCTTGACTACAGTCCAAACGACGACAACAACAATGACACCGAGGGCGATCAGCAACGGAGTTTTGTATTTTCCCCAGAATTTCGTTATGTCAGTTTTTTTCATTTCTTTTGGCTTTTGATAAATTGTTTGACGATCAGGGCCACAGCTGCTCCGATCAGGACACCGACGGCGACCTTCACGGCTGTGAAGGCCATCCAGTCGATGGGCGTGACCTCGTAGAAGCCGAAGCCGTACTTTTTCTCGTACCGGGCGATATAGTCCTTCACCCAGGCGTTGCCGGAGCGATCAAGGAACTTCTCCAGGCTGCCGTCCTTGTTGGTGTAGTTGTAGAGGACATCCCAGAAGAAGTCCGCGGCGCTCTTTTGCGAGCTCTTGCGGCTTTCCTCGAAGGCTTGCTTAAGCATCACCTCAAGGTTCGACCGTTGCGTTGCCGAGTCCCACGAATACCATCCGGCGTTGCGGCTTTTGATGATTCCATAGACGGAGGTGCCAAGTGTAAACACCCCGCTAACGATGCCAACAATGGCCGTAACACCCAGGTTGCTCGTGTCCTTCCCCTCCATGTAGGAGAGGAAACGGCGGCGTTCCTCCAGGTCCTTATCGCCCGAGGCGCGTTGCAGGAAGACCTCTGCGGCGAGGCGGTTGGTCTCGGCTTCGTCCCATTCCTCGTACTTCAGATGGCAGATCTCATGGCACAGCACGAACTCCTGAACCATAGGAGGGAGCCGGTAGAAGATCTTCTTGTTGACCTCTATCGCCCAGTCCTGGTGGTCTGCCCGCGCGATGACGGGCCCCAGGTCGTTCTGTTCCCTTATGATCACTTTCTCCATAGCAGCAAAAGGATGATGATAGCAGCGGCGGCACCGATGACGATGTAGGTGCCCGTGCCGTCAGTTTCCGTTTCGTTATTCGATGAAGTGGTGACAGTTTCGTCTTCGGTTTCAACAGGGTCGTTCCCGTGGTCCTTTTGGTAGAACGACAGGCTGTCCTCGATGTCCGAGAGCACCCAGTCCCTGACTTCCCTGGAGGTGAATCCGAGATAGAAGTCGCGTTTATCCCAGCCGTAAGCGTCATAATTGCACTCAGAGGCATAGGCGTTTTTCAGCATGTTGAACGCCGATTCGCCGTGGCTCTTTGAGTCGAAGCAGAAATAGATCTGCGTCTTGTATGCGCTTTTATAGCTTTCCTTGTGCTTGGCAAAGAACTCGATGTTTTCTCCTTTCAGTCTTCCCATTTTCTTGCTTTTTTGTCATTCCACTTCCTTCAGTAACAGCACCAGCGCGATGATCCCGACAGCCCACGTGAGCAGTCGGACGCGGCGCACGTATTCGCGTAGTATCAGCACCGCAGCAGTGTCGGTGTCTTGTTGGCCACCGGCTTCCGCGTCGGTCTGTGTGCCCAAGATGTCGGTAACGGCGGCGTCAACCTCGTTGATGTCGTCGATGGAACCTGAGGGCTTGCCATATCCGAAAAGTCCGCAGTCACCCATCACTTGCCTCCTTTCATGTCGTAGATCATGCAGGCGAGAAGAAGGATCGCCCACCACCACTTCTTTACGAAGGCAACGATGCCCGTCTGTCTTGCGACGGTGTTTTCTGTATTGTCGGCGTCAGCGCCTAATCCGGCACTGCCTCCTGATCCGGAGCCGCTTCCCGATCCGATGCCCGGAACTTCGGCACCGGCTCCAGGCTCTTCGGCGCCGGCACTCATGAAGTTGGCCACGTATTCGGCGTTGCCCTTCACGGTAATCTCGCGGGTCGCAGTCGGTATGCCGTCGTTCCATCCGGCAAACTTGCATCCGGTAGCGTTTTCGGCTACGAGTCGGAGAACCGTTCCTGCAGGATATCCTTTATTCGACAAGGCAGACCTGTCGATCACCTTGGTCTTCGGCACATAAACCGCCTCGATCCTCACCGAACCCATGGAAGGGTTGGAGGAACGGACGGAGACGATGAACAGCTTTACGGTCGAGGGCGTTCCTGCGGAGGCCGCCGACACGTCGGCGTGCTGGTTGACAGTGGCGTTGCTGTAGCGACGCTGTGTAAATGGTTTTCTGGAACTAGTCATGGCTTAATGTTTTCTGACAAGCAGCACCACACCCAGGGCCACCACCAGGCCGATGATCACCCATAGGATCGTATTGGTACGCTTCTCTTGTTGGTAAAGTTCGGCATTCATCTGGCTGGTCCACTTCGTCGAAGGGCTGAAGATCCCTTCAAGCATGTGCGTGAGGCTGTCAAAGCCTTGATTCCAGTTGATGGAGTCCCAATTGAAGTTTGAATAGACGGAGGTTCCACCGGGCAGCGGCGGGTTGTCGAGGTTCCTGCTGCGGGCGTTGTACGGTTGTTTGCTTTGTTTCATGGTTTTCGGTTTTTGGTTTCAAAGCGAAAGGCGGGCGAGATTCTCTCAGGCCCGCCTTTCAAACACTATCGTTCTATTAACCCCTAATCTACGGATCAATCGTCGTAGCAGAACTGCATCGAGAAGTTGGCTCCGTTCGGGATGTTCATGGCCATGAAGGTCTCGGGGCCGAGATAGAGCGGTTTGTCGCTCATGTCGATCGTGATCTTGCTGCGGTCGTAGGCGGCGGTGCTGATGAACTGCTGCAGGTTGATGAACTGCTTCTCGCCCATGGCGCCGATGGCGGTGCGGGCAATCTCGATCTCCTGGTCGAAGATGTCGTTGGCCGTTGCGCCGGTGGCCTTGTTTTGGATGACGATCTTTTTGACGTGCATACCGACACGCTGAACGGTGTTGAGGAGGTCGCGGTACTTGACGCGGTTGGCTCCTGACACCTGGACGTAGTTGTTGCTGTCGCCGCTGTCGTAGTCGTCGGCAGCCTGGTCAACGGGATAACCGGCGTTGACGAGGTTGGTCGGGTCGCTGAAGTTGATGGTCTTACCGGTGCCGACACCCGACTTCATCGTCGAGTAGATGCCAGGAAGCAATGCGAGTTTCTTGGCGGCACCCGAGGTGTTGACGAAATTGAAGGTGCATGATGCACCGAGGGCTTGTCTTAATTCTTCTTTCATTTTTTGAGGTTTTTTTGGTTTCTGTTATAGTTTCTTGATTTCGGCGATGAGTTGCCATCCTCTGTCGGAGGTCCAGTCTGACCATTTACCGTTGCTGTATTCACGGTAAAGCATCCAGATGGCGTCGAAAGCGACCTGTTGGTCGAAGCTTACTCCATTCTTGTAAGCTTTCGCCTGGATCGATTGGTGCGTGTCGGCGTTGGTCTTGCATTTCTCCGCCAATTTGTTGATGGCGTCGCGCTCCTTGCTGTCCATCACGACGTGACTCAGGATGTAGTCGAGATCGATGGAGGAGTCTCCAGTACCGGATGCGACGGTGTCGGAAGCCGAGGCCTTCAGCTTGCTGAACAGACCCTTTTTCCACAGGAGCCACACGGCGACGAGGGCGACGATTACGATGACGATGTGCTTTTTGCTAATCTTCAGTTCCATAGGTCAGTCCTCCTTAGACGGTTGCCGGCTGCTGGGTGGCTTTCCAGGGCTTGTAAACGAGTACGTAAGCGACGATGGCGAAGGTGGCGATGGCCAGAACGCCCATGAGTTTGCTGTTTTTTAAGATTCTGTCTAACATGGTTTTAAATTTTGGTTTTTGGTTTGTTGAACAATTCAGGCAGCAAACATACGACAGCCTAAAAAATGCCTGCTCCATAATGGTCGATTATGGTCGATTATGGTCGATTATTATCCAAAACAGTCCATTATGGCCTTCACCTGCTGGGGCGTATAGCGGGTGCGGGGCCGGTGTCCGAGGTCGGGCAGTTCCCGATGGATCCACCGGCGCAAAGTGGAGGGGCTGACCCCGAAACGGTCGGCCAGCTCGTAAAGGCACATGGTTTGCTGCTCACTCATTTTTCACGATCTCATAATAGTGCGGTTTGTTGACGGCTTCGCGGTTCACCCGTTCCACCGTGGCCTGAAGCGACGGGTAATTGAGGACACAGTTCTTTCGACGGGCCACGTTGTCGGTGGTGGCGAACACGGTGAAGTGCGTGGCGTAGGTGAAGAAAAGCGGCGGGATGGTGGTGAAGCCATGACCCACGGCGATGAAGTCCACGTCGTTCTGCCGGCAGCTGATCAGCATGGACCGTATCTCCGGATCGGGCGCGTCGGGCACGTACACCCGGCAGTCGTCGAACACCAGGAGGCCGTGCCGGAACAGACGGCATACCTCCCGGGCCTGTTCCAGCTCGCGGACCACGATCCGGCGGCCTCCCTTGTAAGTGGCGATGCGCTCGGGAAACCTCGGGTGAACGTCGTCGAAGTCCTCCCATTCGTTCTCGTGCGGCGTCACCACAAGCACACGGCGTTTCGCCTCAAGCGCCTTGCGGACGAGCTTGCGGATCACGGTGGTCTTGCCAGTGCCCGGCTTTCCGACGAACACCAGCTTGAAAACCTCGCGTGGATCAGCCTTGGGCTTCGCCGCCGGACTCGTTGCCGACTCTGGCAAATGGTTTGTTGATTGGTCTCTGGTCTCCATCGTCGTCGTGTTTTTGTTCCTCAAGCTTTGACACGCGCTGCGCCAGGTCGAGTTGCGTCGCCTCGATCTGCGCCAGGCGGCGGTCGGTCATGGCCTGTTTCACCAGCGGCCCGTACACCATTATATATAAGATGAACAGTTGCCACTCGGGGCCGATGTTCCAGTCGTGTTCCTGGGCGATCTCGCCCCAGCACTCGGCGATATCTTCCAGGTCCTTTGGATCGGCCTTATAGGTTTCGTCGTTGTGGGCCACGAAGTTCGACAGGGCGAAGTCGATACCCGCGTCAGCCAGACGTGCGATCCGCATCCCGGTTCGCATGGCCTTCTCGGGTGACACCTCGACGGGTGTCTCCTCCATGCCAAGCGGTTCCGGGTCGTGCCCCTCGGGGTTCAGCAGCTCGCCGGGTATGGCATCGGACGTCTCGGGTTCGGGATGCTCGAAGTACTCCTGGCGCTGCGTGGGGCGACCGAAGGCTGACTCGATCTCCTCAAGGGTGACAGCGCCGGTGTTTTCTTGGTTTTTTCCGAATATATCCATGGTTATTGCTTTTTGTTTTTTCTTTCGTAACGGTTACATGCCATCTTCATCGTTTTGCCGCCAGCTTCACGGCAATGGTCAAAATAGTAGCATGTCTTGCACTTCTTCCTCTCGTTTTTGGACAGGGATCTCCCTTCCATGCTGAGACGTTTCTGGAATGACATCATCTTTTACAGTTCTTTTAGGTTCTTGACGATCTGGCCGAACAGTTCGGCCATGGTGGTCTTCCTGATCTCGCGGCGGATCCGGTTCTCTTCGTCGAGGGTGACGGTGAAGACGGCGATGGATCCGTCCATCTGCGGTGCCACCAAGAACACGGTGCCGGCCTCGCCTTCCTCGGGTTCCTCCTTGGCCAGCTGCTCGATGAGGAACTTCTCCAGGTGCGCCGGCGCGGCCTTCATCAGGTCGTCGGGGATCAGCTTCAGGGCCATGCGAAGCCCGGCTGTGCGAAGCTTGCTCTCGTCACTCATTTTACGGCCTCCTCCTTGAGTTTTCTAATCACCTGTCTAATCTCTCCGCTGCTGACGGTGTAGGGCAGGTTGTTGACGGTCGGGTTCTGGAGGTCGGCCAGGTAGAGCTCTTCCAGGATGCGGGCCGGTGTGGATCCGGTCTTGGCGGCCATCTCGTTCAGGAAGTAGGCCACGACCGGGTTGGGCTTGATGATGATGGCGCCGTCGGTGAGCTGCTGGAACTCCTCCAGCTTCAGCTGCTTGCCAAGGCCGCTCTCGGCGTTCTCGTTTGCCTCCTTGACGGCGGCTTCGAGCTTCGCCTGGAGGTCGGCGATCTCAAGATCCTTGCCTTCCACGATCTCCCCACTTCTGGTGATAAAACGATTTGCCTCTTCGAGCTTTCCTTCCAGTTCCTCGATACGGGACAGCAGTCCCTCGTTGGCTGAGTCGTTTTCGCTCGTTGCCGCACGGTCGAGCAGATGGACCAGGGTTCTCTCGTAGCTCTCTTCGCGTCGGCGGTTCTCTTCGAGGAAACGGTCGGCGGTCTCGCGGCTGCGGATTCCGATGGTCAGCGCGTTTCTCTGTTTGGCGCCTGTGGTTTCTTTTTCGTTTTCCATTTTGTTTTGCGGTTTTTTTTAGGTTTTATGATGGTTTCTTTCTGTTTTGTGTGCTTTTATTTTGCTTTTATTGCGCTTTTTTCGGCGATTTTCATGTGCTTTTCCTTGATTTTCTCGTTTTTCCGTTGGAAATCAAGAAAAAGTCGTATATTTGCCTGTCGTTCTGAAAGGGAGTATCTTTCAGGTAAAACCGGCAATGATTGCCGTACTGCCGGATATCGACCCCGTTTCGCTATACAGGGTAGGCGAGTAATATTGTCAGCGACAACGATTTTGACAATTTCGGACATAAAGCCACGAATCATTTTCGTGGCTTTTTCCTTCTAAGATCAAAAGCGGTCAGCACCCACTGCTTTTTTCTTCCTTTGAACTTCTTTTCTATAACAATCCTATAGTAGTTGGATTCCAATAGGTATTCCTCTCCCGTGTCAGATTCCTTGATTGACCCATATTGAACGATGATGGGAATGAAATCCTCCACCTCGAAGCCGAGCTGCTTGATTTCTGACTCGTGTTTGTCGATGATATGGGCGAGGCCATAACCCTTGTGCTTCACCGGATCGGTCACCTCACCCCAAACGATATCTATTTTCCCGATGTCCGGGCGGTAAAGTGCTCCCGGGCACTCTCCTTTTCTCATCTTCTTCAAATAAATGATGGCGTCTTTTGGCTTCCCCTCGAATTGATTGTAGATCGGGCCGAAATCTCCTGCTTTTGTTGATTGTTTCTTCATGTCTCTTGGTTTTTGTTCGCTTCCAGCCGGGCAACGGAGCAGATGGGGATTCAGGCAGGGATGGGAAAATTCGTAACCAAACCAGGATTTGTCCGAGCGTTGACGAACCCCCACTGCTTCCGATTGCGGGACACCTGTCAGGGCAATGCGAAGGTCTTCTTACAGGTTTCTCAGGTTTCCATGCTAAGGCCGTGGTAAGCGATGCAAAATTAAGCGCTTTTTTCGGAAAATGCAACATAAAATGTTGATTTTCAAATAGTTACTTAATACTATTAAGTATTTAACATTGTTAAGCGACGGAACGCCTGTAGATCGGAAAAAAACACGCAAAATGCACTAACCATTGTAGATTTGTGTATTTCTGTAGATTTGGGTATTTAAAACACTGGCAATCAGTTCGTTAAAGTTCGACAATGTCTTGTAGCAGCTTGTAGATGATTGTAGATGATTGAACTCTATCTACAATCATCTACAATCATCTACAATGCCCTTTTTTAAAATTGTGCCCGTAATATACTGAAATTCAGTGTTTTGCGTTTTTCCATCTACAAATCTACAATCATCTACAATGTTTTTGCGAAAAATCAGGGAAAACAGTCCGAAAAAGGCAAAAAAAGGCCCCGCCCTCCGGGATGGGGGACGGGGCATGTAGGCGAAAAGGGCCGTAGCCTTACTCGAAATTCTTCTCTATGAGGTCGCCGAACTCGTTCTGGAGCGACAGCAGCTGCCGCCAGGCCTCGGTAAGGGCAAGCTCGACGGAGCTGAGGCGCGAGCGCATGTCCTCCGGCTTCTCGAAATCGACGATGACGCGCATCTCGGCGCAGTTGAGGGTGGCTTCCTTCAGCCTGCCGATGAGGTCGTGAAGCGGGGTGTCGTCGGGGGCGGTGCCGTCGAACAGAAGGAAGTGCAGCACCTGGGAGTCGGTCACAAGCTTGGTCATGACAGGCCTCCTTTCCTCAGTCTGTTCTCCTTCACCTTGCCCTTGGCCGACATCAGGCGCTCGAACTTCGAGATCGCCATGTGCAGGTCGCACGTTGGCGACTGCTCGTTGTCGGGGATGTAGAGGCCCATCAGGTCGCAGTGGCGGTGGTTGCCGCTGCCGGTGTGTCGGACGGTCATGTTGGCGCAGTTGTCGCAGGTGGGTTCCTTGGGCTTGCGCACGGCCACGAGGAAGCCGTGCCTCGTGGCGAAGCGCTCGTACATGGGTCTCTCCCCGGGGCGCACGTTCTCGATGGCCACGTTTTCCCTGACGTGGCATGATCTCACCATTACGAGGGTGACGGTTGCCGTCTCTCCGGCTGTCTTCTTCTCTTTTTGCATAGTTGTTAGCATTAAGTTATGGCAGCAAAAAAGCGGCCGCCGTTACGCTGCTAACAACCATGACTGACCACCACGAAGGGGCTTTGATGATTACGTAGGGCGACCGCTATGGTCGGGTGGGGCAATAAAAAAAGCCCCGCGTTGTGTCGTTGGGCTGTTTCCGCCGCCCTTGCGTGATAGCCTCACTATCATGATTGTTAGCGATGCAAAGATACGGCTTTTTTGGAAAAGTCAAGGAAAATTTTCGGGAAGTTTTCAACAAAGCGGCGTTACCGGTCAATTCTTGCCGGGATAGGGGATGCCGAGCTGCTTGCAGATCGCGGCGCAGGTAAGATCGTCGATGTCGTTGTGCATGGGAACGACGGTCGCCTTTCCGGTAAGGGTATTGCGGAACCAGGCGTGGCTGCCTTTCTGCCGTCCGGTCGGAAAACAACCGTTCTCGCGGAGGTGCTTGATGAACTTGTTTTTCTTCATGCCGTCACTCTCACCTTGCGATGGAAAACCCTACGCCCTACATACGCCTCTCTCAAGTCCTCGTCGCGGCACTCGATGGCGAGTTCGATGGCCTCCTTCATGTTCTCAAGCAGCTCGTCGAGGGTGTTCCCCTGGCTGATGGCCTCCGGAATCTGCTTGCATTGTCCGACGTACACTCCGGTTATTTGGTTTTTCTCGATGATCACTGTGTATTCCATTATTCGCTCCTTTTTGATTCCAGGGTGCAAAGATAACAAATTTTTCATAGTTTGCAATGTTAAGTACTTAACAAAATTAAGTTGTGGCGTTGTCGGCGTCGTCGTTCCGCTTGAGTTCCTCGATCTCGTCGGGCGAGAGCCATTCGGAGGCGAGGAAGATGTAGCAGCGGTCCTTGAACCACTGATGTTCGTCGGGATCGTAGCCGTAGGCCACCATGAAGTTGGTGGCCGTCGAGGTCTTGAGGCCCCGGTCGTGGAGGTATTCGGCGATCTTCTGCTTGTCGGCGAACTTGTACTGGTTGGCCACGAAGGTGTGGATCTTGTCGAGGGAGAGCTTGATCTGGTCGGTGCGCTGGTAGAAGAACTGGGTCTTGACCACGTCCTTCACGTGCTTCACCAGGCCCAGCTCGGTGCGCTCCTGTACGGCGCGGTGCGCCGGGGTGTCGTAGTCCTCCACCTCGAACCAGAGGCGGGTCTTCTCCTGGTAGTAGAGCTGCCGGTGCTTCAGGAACCAGAGGAAGGCCGGTATCTCCTTCATCATCTTGCCCTGCATATGGGGGTCGCGCTCGTCGCGCGGGATGGTCTGCACCTTGATCACCCAGTAGCGGGTGTCCTCGGCCTCGATCCGGGCGAAGCTCTTCTCGTCGTTGGAGCACATGATCAGCTTGGCGAAGTTGGACACCTCCACGGCGTTCTTGCCCTTGCTCTCCATGGGAACGGTGTCGTTGGTGGCGATCATCTTCAGGGTGTTGCTGACCTCCTTCTTCTCGGTGTCGAGGAAAGCTTCGTCGGTGGCAACGATCAGCTTGCCGGCCCAGTGGCTGTTGAAGTTGCCCGAAAGGCGCTTGCTGTCGAGGATGCGCATGTTCTCGTTGAAGATCGCCTTGAGCAGCTGGAGGAAGGTGGTCTTGCCGGTGGCCTGTTCCTGGCTCACCAGGCAGAGGATTGGAAGGTGCTGCTCGGGCTTCAGGTAGATCAACTGGAGATAGTCCAGGGCCATCTCGTACATGGGTACGCCCTGGCAGTTCTTGTAGTCGAAGATGTGGTGGATCAGCCGGTTGATGGTCTTCCACTCGCCTTCGGCGGGCCGGTGCGATATGGGCGAATAGATGTTGTAAAGCACCGACTCCACGTCGTCCTTGCCGGCCTTGATGATCCGCATGTAGCGGTCGGGGTCGTTCTCGGGGATGTTGGCGAAGCCGTCGTACTTGAGTATCTGTCCCAGGAAGGGGCCGCCGTAGTCGGCCTTGATCACGCCCGACTTCCACGGCACCAGGTTGATCTCGATGTTCTGCCCGAAGGGCGCGGCCACGCGGCGGTAGTAGTCCACGCCCACGCGGACGTATTCCCGGGTGCGGGTCATCCAGCTGACCACCGGCTTGCCGTCCTCGATGTGATAGACGGTGCCCTTCCATTTGAAGTCGCGGTCGGCCAGGGTGTCCTTATACATCTCGTAGAAGGTCTTGACGTCGTTCAGTCCGAAGATCTGCATGATCTTGAACGACGATATCCCGGTGATCTGGTAGGTGAGGACGTAGAAGCGCTTGGGCATTCCCACTGTCAGGTTCTGGAGCTCTGCCAGGATGTCCTCCTTGTTGCCGGGGAGGTTCAGCAGCGCGTCGTCGATGCCCTTCTGCTGGCAGCTCTCCGCCACGTGCGAGAAATAGAGCTGGACGTCGTAGGACTTCAGCAGCTCGTTGAACACGTTGAGGGCGGTGTAGAAGCTGATGGGCCTGAGTGCCAGGTCCTTGTCCTCCTTCCATTCCACTTGTATGCAGTCGGCGTCGAAGATCAGCACGACGTTCTGGACCTTGAGGGTCTGGATGACGTCGGTGATGTAGGGGTGCAGCCCGGTCTTGTCGGCGTTCTTGAAGTTGTGGATGCCGCCGATGCCGAAGGTCGGAAGGCCTTCCATCGAGAGGGCGAAGGCCTTGAACTCGCCTTCCACGATGTAGAGGGTCTTCACCGTCTCCTTGGCGCGGTAGGCCTTGATCAGTGCCGGTGTGGAGAAGGGGCACATCTCCGTTCCTTTCTCCTGGTGGTACTTGTGCCCTCCGTGCTTCTCCGGATCCGCGTACCTGATCCGGCAGAAGTCGCGTGTCTGGCTGTTGCCGTGCAGGTAGTACTCGACGCTGCCGTCCGGGCTGAGGTAGTTGATCCTGATATCCCCCTTGTCGGTCTCCCGGAAGAAGGGGAAATTCGGGATGATCTTTCCTGCGTCGCTGCCGTAAGCGAAGTCGAGGGTGTTCTCCCTGTCGGTGATATGGTATAGCGCAAGGCGCTCTGTTAGGTAGCTCATGTCAAAAATATAATTGCCGCAGTGTCACGTCGTCGATGTCGTTCTCTTTCCCGCAGTTGGGACATTCTTGCCAGTACCAGGGATCGTATATGAAACCGCAATGCTGGCAGTGGTAACTAAGTGTTTGGTTTGCCGTATTCATATCTCAATAGAGTATTTCTTTCCTTTCAACAGCGGTAGCCTCTGCTCGATCTCGGCGATCAGGTCTTCTTCCCATACCCCCCCCCCCCTAAAACGAGTGACCGTCAATGATCCGTAAAAGCGCTCATTGAGGAATATGTGTAGCTTGAGGCCTTTTGCCTTACAATTCTTCTCTGACATATCTCTTCAGTTCGTTTTGGAAAGCGACTCTTTCGGTTGATTCGCGTTCCCTTAGTTCTTCAAACAATTTAAAATTTAGAATATTTGTTGCATTGTCAATTCGTCGGCGTTGGTCTCGTGCCCACAGTTTGGGCACACGAGCCAGTGCAGCCGGGCGTCGTATTCATGCCCGCAGTTGGGGCAGGTGATATAGATGGTGTGGTTGGCCATGGTTATACAATATGATATTGTGCAAATTTTGCTCGTTCTTCAAAATATCTCCTAACAACACTTAAACAAGTGTTTCTCATTGATGCCAATGTGTTCCTCACTTTATGGCATTCCATTATTTCTCGTATAAGTTCCGATTTTGTTTCGGATACTATATCCTGGCATGTATCTTCGTCCTTAACTCTTGATTTTACAATACCGTAGAAATAGCTGTTCATCGATTCGATGATGCTTAAGAGACCGGATGGATCCCCATCGATCGCGGCAATTGTAGCCTCGCTGATCTTGATGGATGTGTAAATCTTTTTTTTGTATTCAATCGCATCGCAAACCACGCCGTACCTCCTTCTTTTGTTTAACATCTCCAGACGTTCTTCCCTTGTCTCAAAAACAACGGATCCGTTTTTTCTGAAGATAAAAACTTCTTTTCCTTTAGCATCAAAAGGGCTTATTCCTTTTTGTGAGAGAACATATAAACGAGTCCTGTTGATTGAAAGCTTTCTTCCGTCATTGCTTTTGATGCCCACGGGATTTGCTTTCAGTTCTATTGATCCATGATAGACATTAAGAAAGCGATCGACATAATAGCCACTACATCCGGGAACTTCTATACGGGTATTGGGACTCAAAGAACCGGAAAAGTTCTGTCTGGAACTCCTCGCACTTCCACCGGTAGCGTTCCTGTTGCTGGTAATATTCATATCGTTCTTCATCAGTCATTCCGGTTTTGGTTTGTTCTCCCTGGCGTTAAGCAGGTCGGCATAGTGTTGGGCTGATTCCTGGGTTCTGGCCAACAATCCCGTTGACCTCCGTCGTTTACCTTTTGACGAATCCACAACAACCCACATTCCAGGTCGTTCCTTGCTTTTTTCAACTTGGTATTTCATTTTATTGCTTTTTAGTGAATAATACACAGGCGGGCTGGTTGAGTTTAATCCTTAGCTTGCCGTTTCGTGTCTTGTTGCTGAAGCGCTCTTTACAGAACCAGCCTGGTTCGGCAAGCGTGCTGCAACGGAATCCGTTGGCACACTGTCGGCAGGTGAGGTTTTTTAATACATTGGCGGCGATATTGGTGTCGATGTATTCTGTGGTGTCGAATAGGAGTTCGTCCATAATTATTCACATTTTACTATTTGGGTTTGATGTTCCTGGAAGCCCCTCCGGCGAAGATCCGCATTGGCCTCCACGGCGAAACTGAGCGTTGGGGAGTTGCAATACTCGACCCATTCTGAATCATAGTTCAGTAACATTACTTTCCATTTCATTGGTCACTTCCTTCCTTCCCGAACACTGGCTTGCCAAACAATTCCATGGCCACCTTGTCGATGATCGGTTTGTACTTGGCGGAGACGCCGCCGCCTTTTACCCAGTAATTCCAGGCTACAGTGGTAATGTTGCATCTTTCCACGCAGAGGTCTCGGAATCTGCAATAGTCGAAATGATTGATCGTTTTGACGAACTCTTCCATTTGATTATTTATTTAACATTATTAAGTATTTAATTTTGCAAAGATATTACAAACAAGTAATATTATGCAAGCAAATAGTGATATTTCTTTATTAAATAATTACAACTTATTAAAAATCAATTAATTATAATTGCATTATGGAAAAGATATTGGAAAACATTGAGACCATCCGCAGGGAAAAGCGGATCAAACAAGCGGTTCTGGCCGAAATTCTTGGCATAAAACAGTCGGCATATTCAAACTTTATCAACCGAGAAAGTGATATCAATTGGAGTAGATTATTACAAATCAGTAATGCTTTTGGAATGGATGTAATAGATGTTATCACATATCCTGTGAAATACGGCCCGTTGACCGATCAATGTGAAGGCTGCAAGGAAAAAGACAAGATCATTCAGAATCTTAATGAGTATATAGAAGTGTTAAAGAAACGGAAATAGTTAGACAATAATCAATATGGATTTAGAAAACTTATCGAAACAGGGCGAATACTCTTCCATCGATAACATGAGAAGGGCTATAACAGATATTGACAATACGTTTGGTGAAGGTTATGCACGGGAGCACCCTGAATTTGTTGGGCAAATTGTGCTGGCTTCAGCAATAGATTATTGCGGAACTGTCATCCATCTAGATCTTGAAGAATTGGCAAATGTTCTTGTCGATTTAAAATCTGAAGGATAGTCTTTTTTTTTTACTTATCAGCCGCCACAAAAACAGCACAAAAACCATGAAAAAAGCATGTAACTGACCAAGTTAAATTATTGACAATCAGCGAAATAATTTTTTGAAAATACCTGGTCGATAATCGTTGGTTCGAGTCCAACAGTTCCCACAAAAAAAACGGCAGGTTTTCCTGCCGTTTTTTAGTTAAGAGTTAAGAGATAAAAGATAAAAGTTAGCTTTTGCGACAACAACTTTTATCTTTTATCTCTTAACTTTTATCTTTTACTTAATGTTCGGTTCTTCCAGTCCGAGGTGACGTTTGTTGTCAACACGTTTCAGAATGAGGCCGATGACGAGGGCGGCGACGCCAAGGCATGCCAGCATGACGAGAGCCCAGGTGTAGTTGAGCTTGTCGGGAGGAGTGCCAGGGGCGTTGGTGTTGGTGAGCACATTGCCGATGAGGATGGGGAACAGCCACAAACCGATG
>JAEEGL011577018.1_pt1 | contig 26962 bp, 4 predicted proteins | sample 9134231 | NCBI WGS metagenome assembly JAEEGL01 (sample SAMN16246548, study PRJNA631951) | gut metagenome | biome: gut microbiome; feature: rumen; material: fiber-attached | host: Bos | place: Iran: Karaj | collected 2018-10 | reverse complement strand
TTGGTCGCCACTTTTTTGTCGTGGGAAGAGTGTCCCCAAAAAGAAAAACTTTTTTCCTGGGAAGAGTGTCCCCAAAAAGAAAAAATCTTACGGAAATTTGCTTTTCATATGTTTGCAATACTAAATAAATAATTCTGTAACTAATAAAAAACTAAAACGTAAACAAATCTTAAAATAACACAGTATAATCAACTCAAAAAACACGAAACTAGCATCCCTAGTTTGTTAGGAACCGAATTGTTACAATATAGTTACCACAAGCATTTGCGAGCAAAAACACGTATCGACAAACACAAATAAATTCTTATAATATAAAAAAGAGCAAGAATTAAATTTAAGCAAAGCTTTAAAGTGACTAATATCAGGCAATAGCAAATAAAAAATAAAAGCAAAACAAAAAAGGAGGCGAAATAAATTGCGACAAAGTGAATATCGGAATTGCAAAGCTGGTTTGCAAAACAAATGGCAATGATGCAATTTGTTTCGCAAAAGATAGATTGCAGTTGAATGGATGTGAGGCGCCGAGCACTGCTCAGCGAGCTCGAGATTACATCTTTTCCGAAAAACGTTTTTCTTCGAGAGTGATTTCTCGAGAAAGAAATGATTTTTGCTGTGAGAAGAGTGTCCCAAAAATGCAAAAAAAGAATTGTGATGAAAATCGTTTGAGAGATATAAAAAATACAACAACCTATTGGAGGTTCGAAATGAAGAAACAGGTAATTTTATTTATAATAATATTCTTAATTTCCACAATGCTCGGAAGTTTGAGTATTTCATATGCTGCATATGCTCCTTTGAATACAACTTCTTCCATGTACGATGGAGGAGGTTCACATCAACATAGCTTTGGCCCGTGGACAGCTGCAGGCACTGGAAGTCACATCAGAAATTGTAGAACATGTGGGTATAGACAATCTGGAAACCATAGCTTAAGGATTCAGTCGAATGGTGCGTCAGGACATGTTTTCAAGTGTTCATTGTGTGCATATTCAAGTTATACAGAATCACACTCGTTTGGCTCGTGGACTTCAATTTCGGATTCAAGCCACAGACATACATGTTCTAAATGTGGTTATAGTGCTACTGCAAGTCATAATATTGTTACATCATATTCAAATTCTGGTTGTACAGTAACTAAAAGATGCTCTAGTTGTAACTACTCAAAAACTACAACAAGTCATAATTGGGATAATGGTACAATCACTACTCAGCCAACTTGTACTGCTACAGGTGTAAAAACATTCCATTGTACAAGAGACAGTAGTCATACATACACTACATCAGTTCCTGCAAACGGTCATATTAAACCAGCAACATGGGCATCAGATGCAACTAATCACTACAAGAATTGTACGGTATGTAATGCAAGACTTGAAACTGTTGCACATACGTGGGGACCATATCAAACTACTGGAGCAACACAGCACAATAGAACTTGTACTGTTTGTAACTATATTTCAGCAGGAACAAATCACAATTTCACAACTTCATACGTAGATGATGGAAATGGATTAACGCATAAGAAAAAATATTTATGTTCTGATTGTGGTCAAATAAACTATGATCCATCAGAAAACCACACAATTGAAACTCAATGGAGTAGGACAGATACACATCACTGGCATGTATGTACGTTATGTGGATATAAAAAGGACTATGGTGAACACGTAGATGTAAATCAAGACGAAGTGTGTGATATTTGTCAAATGAATATTCCGCTTGTAGTTACAATTACGGCATCAATAGACAATGAAAATGATATTCTAAACTATACAGTAACAGGAAATGCAGTACCTGCAAATCCTGTAACAAAGTATGAATTATACTATGCAAATGAAACCACACCATTTGCAACAATAAACACAAATTCAAATAGTTACACAGGCACATTAAATCCAGCAACAAGATTTGTATTTGGTAATAGACAAGTAAAAGTTAAAGGAACAAGACAAGATAATCAAACAGCACAAGCAACTACTACAGTATCCGTTTTAATGATAAGAACTAGAGCTGACTTAGTTCAACTTGCAACAAATGTAAATGGTGGTAATTCTTATGAGGGATATACTTTGTATGTGAAAGCTGACATTAACATGGGTGGAAGTGGTTCTGGAAGCTTTACACCAATAGGAACATCAACAAATTCTCGTTCTTTCGACGGAACATTTGATGGTCAAAATCATACAATTAGTAATTTGTATATAAATGGTGGATCAGCTTGGCGACAAGGATTATTTGGATTTGCATCAGCTAAATCTACAATTAGAAACTTTACAATTACAGGCTCAATAACATCGACAGGTACATATATCGGAGGTGCTTGCGGACAGAGTTATGGAATAATAGAAAATATTACTTCGTCAGTTAACATTACTGTAACGACATCAAGTGGAAATTGCGTTGGCGGAGTAGTAGGAATGAATTCTAAGATTATAAGAAATTGTACATACACCGGAAATATTTCTGGTACGAGGGCTGTTGGTGGTATCGTTGGAAAAGTAGATAACGTAACTCTAATAGAAAACTGCACAGTAGGTATTAGTGGAACTGAAAAACACATCGATGCCACACACTGCACAAATGGTGATACAGGAGGAGCAGCTGATGATAAAACCGCCGTTGGAGGAATTGTAGGATATGTTTTATGGAATAATGATCATCCAACTAATCTAACAATAAGAAATTGCGTAAGCTATGCTCAAGTAAGAGCAACAGGAGGGACTAACTATAGATGGGGTACTGGAGGAATAGTTGGCTGGTGCAATTCAAATCTAACTATTGAGAATACTGAAATGAGAAATGCAGTAGCAGGTCAAACAATGACAGCCGGTATACTTGGAATGATGATACTAAATCCTAATGGAAACAATGAAGGCGTAATAGATAATTGCCATAATTATGGCGAGATAAATTCAACTGGAAATTTCACTGGTGGAATAGCTTCGTACTCAACCGCTAAACTTACGATTAGAAATTGCACAAACAATGCTAAAGTAGCTACTACAAATGGTTTTAATGTTGGAGGAATACTTGGAACATGTGATAGTGTAACAAGAACGTTTTTAATAGAAAACTGTGTCAACTCAGGAAAAATAGAGACTGCAAGAGCGACAAACAACAGCGACGCACTGCAATTAAATACGGGTGGTATAATTGGTAGAGCAAATGGTATAGTTACCATTAGAAATTGTCAAAACAACGCAACGGTCGAAGCAACGCAGGCTGGAGCTTATCCAGGAATGACAAGTATGGGCGGAATTGTCGGGATTGCTGAGATTAATGGTAATGTTTCAATATATAATTCAACAAACGTAGGTAATGTATTAGGCGCAAGATATGTTGGTGGAGTTGTTGGCCTATCTAGATGTCCAATCAGAATAGAAAATTGTGATAATGGAAGTAGTAGTATAGCAAATACTATAAAGGGGACATACACATATAGTACAATAGATTATTTGACATGTTGCGCTGGTATATTAGGAGGCGCATGGGAAGCATCTTCACCGACTAAAATAACAGGTTGTAATAACTATGGTAAAATACAAGGTGCTGGTACAAAAACCTCTGATTCTGAAAACGGTGCACATGGTTTTTCGGGAATTTGTTCTTATATAAGTGGCGTACAAGCAGAGATAAGAGACTGTAATAACTATGGTAATTTAACTTCGGCAGGAAATTATTATGTTGCAGGAATACTTGCATGTAGAGTAAATATAAATTCATCGCAAACGTCTACGACAACAATAATAGATAATTGCCATAACTATGCTTCAATAAAAGGAGCACACTTCGTTGCAGGAATTTTTGGAGTTGCAAGGCAAGCAGCCAGCGGAACGACTAATACTATAACAATAACCAACTGTACTAATAGTCAGCCAATTAATTCTACAATTAGATACGCAGGAGGTATTGCAGGAGGAATAGGAACTGGTTGGCAAGCAATAATGGAAGACTGTACAAACTATTCTACAGGAGCTGTTACAATGAATTGGTCTAATACAAGTGATCAATACGTAATGCAATCCGGTGGAATAGTAGGATTCATTGAAGGAGGACCTGGAGGAAGAATGGTTCGACTTCGTAATGAAGCTGATGTAACTATGACAAACTCAGCTTGCAAAGCAAATAACGTTGGTGGAATTGCAGGTAAAATGAATCCAAGTTCAAACTGGACTATGGAAGAGTGCGTAAACACTGGTAACATTACTGGATGTAGTAGTGTAGGTGGTTTAGTAGGATGGAATGCTTGGCTATACCAAATAACCGATAGCCACAATGAAGGAAATATCGTAGGACGTGGTCAATATGTTGGTGGCTTAATGGGACTTAGTTCTTCAGCCGAAAGAATGACTGCTTGTACAAATACAGGAACGGTTACAGGAAGTACAGGATATGTTGGTGGCTTAATTGGATTTGATGGACACCACGCAAAGACAATAACAAGATGTATGAATTCTGGAAATGTAACTTCAACATCAGGAATTGCAGGAGGACTACTTGGTTCTTCAGGATTTGAAGATACATTAACAGGAAGCACTATAAATAAATGTTATAACGAAGGAAACGTAACAACAGGAGCGGCTGCTTGTGGTGGAATAGTTGGTTCTGTAAATCAAAAGGGAAATATTCAAAATGTATATAATGTTGGAACAGTTAGAGGCGCACCTACAACTGCATTAGTTGGTGGAATAGTAGGAAACTTAGGTGCCAACTCAACATTAAAGTATGCATATAATGCTGGTACTGTAACAAATTCAAGCTCTGGTAACACTGCAAAGAAGGGTGGAGTTATTGGTACAAGTAATACTTCAAATACATTAAGAGCTTTATACTATTTAAGTACCGTTGCAACAAAAGGTGTATATACAGGAACAAATACAACTACAGCAAAAGCTCAAGCAGATTTAGCAAATGATGCAATGATTGATTTATTAAATGATGATCAAGTAAATAAAGTGTGGGGCAGAATTCCTACAGAAAATAATGGATATCCAATACTTCAAGTAACAACAGCGTTTGTTTCTATAAGTGGCGATGGTGTTGAAGTTTCAATGCCAGATCAAACCTTTATATATGATGGAACAGCAAAAGAAGTTGAATTAAATGTTACTCTTGGAAACTATGAATTAAAGAAGGATTTAGATTATGAATTAATATATGAAAACAATATTAATGTTGGAACAGCAACAGTAAAAGTACAAGGAATTGGAAACTTTAAAGACTATGTAACAAAATCATTTACAATTACTACAAGGCCAATAGTTGCTGATGTAGGTATAGTAAGAAAGCGTCCTACAGATCCTGAACCAGCGTATACAATTACTTGGAAAAATACAGTATCGGGACAAACACCAGGAACTTCAGGAGAACTAAGTAGAGAAGGTTTGGATAGTTCAAATCCAAATAGACTAGGAACGTATGCGGTAATAAGTGGTGATATGGTACTAATAGATAATGAACCATTCTTAGCAAATAACTATACGTATACAGTAACAGGACAATTAATAATTGAAAGTGAACATCAATCTCATTTAATGCAACGTGAACAATTTAGTGATGATGCTTCTTATATGATAGGAGCATATAGAGCTGGATTATTCAACTACACTTCAGATTTAGTAAGTGAAATTACACTTGTAAATATGGATGATATTACTGCTATACCAAGTAATGCAGTAGATAGTTGGGATGCTTCACAAGATTTGGATGGAAGTGTAGTTGCTTGGGTAGTTGCTGAAGATAACAATTATCATTTATATATTGGAGCAGAGGGAAGTATAATTGCTCCAGCAAATAGTACAAACTTATTCTCTGGATATATTTATGCAACAGAAATAAATAACTTAAATAATCTTGATACATCAAGTGTTACAAACATGACAAGATTTTTTGCAAATCTTGAAACAATACTAAATATAGATATTAGTACATTAAATACAACAGCAGTAACCAATATGTCGGGATTGTTTGAAGGATGTACATCTCTTGAAAATACAGACTTTAGCACATTAGATACAAATGGTGTCACAAATATGTCTAATATGTTTAAAGGATGTTATGGATTTACTGAATTAGATGTAAGTACATTTGATACATCAAGTGTTACTAATATGTCGGGAATGTTTGAACAAGTTGGTGAAATAACGACACTAGATTTAAGAAACTTTAAAACATCTACAGTAACAAATATGAATAGAATGTTTGCATTCTGCGATCAATTGAGCATCTTAGTTTTAGGACCAAACTTTACAAAGATTAATGGAGAAAATATTTTCCAAGAAGATTATTGTTTATATACAATAATTGCACAACGTGCAACAGCAATGACATTATCTGCAAATGCAAATCCAACAGAAAATACAATACTATATGTTCCATCAACAACTGCAGAAACTGCTTATCAATCTGCAAGCAATTATTCATCAGTGTTTGGCAATGATAGAATTTGTCCAATGCTTGAATTAATTGGAGAAGATTCAGTAAAAATATATGTAGGAACATCATATACAGATGATGGCGTCATGACTGCAGGATTCTTCATGGGAGAAGATGGAAATATCACACCACCTGAACTTCGTGATTACGGATATCAACTTTCAAGAACTTCGGACTTGGATAAAACAATTGCAGGAACATATCACGTAACATATACTTTAAGTTTAGATGGTAATCAAGTAATGCAAGTTGCAAGAGAAATAGAAGTAGTAACTGTAAGAGACATTAGTGCTTATGATGCATACTTAGAGCCTGATGATTATGTATATGATGGTCAAGGACATCAGCCAGAAATAAAAATAATTAATGAAAGAGGAAACTGGCTAGTATTAAATAGAGACTTTGAAGCAACATATACAGGTGATGTAAAAAATGCTGGTACAGTTACTGTTACAATAACAGGAAAGAGTCCAACATACACAGGTACAAAAGTATTATCATATCAAATTAGAAAGAGAAAAATAGAAGTAATTGGTAATGGAACAAAGATTTTTGCAGCAAATGATCCTCAGCATTATAGTTATATATTAGGAGGATTTACAACAGGCGGAGGAGTAAGTGGAGAAGAACCAAGCGGAGTAGTTCCTGAAGAACAGCCACAAGATATCTCGACAATTTTCACAGGCGATATTGCAAGATGGCCAGGAGAATCGCTTGGAACATATCCATTTATACAAGGGACACTTGCTTTAAGAAATGCAGGGTTATTTATTGCAAGTAATTATGAATTAGTTGTAACAGGGGAATTCACAATTACTGGCGAGAATATTCCACCGAAAGGTACAATTAACATTGTTCCTCAAATTGTATTAGAAGAAGTTAAGTATACTGGTGAAAGAGTAGTTACAATTGAAATAGATGGAAGCGATAACATAACTGAAAAACAAAATTTATTAATGTCAGTAATTAGTGAAGAAGATATTCGTGCTATGAGTAATCAGGATATTGTATGGCAACCATTTAGTGAAACCACTACTTATACATTACAAGGTGACGATGGATTAAAGAGATTATGGCTAGTAATTAAAGATCAAAGTGGAAATCAAAACATGTATCTAAAGATTGATGATGCTATAACATATGAAATTACATATAATCCTAATGCTGGTGATGATGTAGTTACAAATGTGCCTGTTACACAAATGAAAGATAAAAATAGGAACTTAATATTATCTTCAGAAATTCCAGAACGTATTGGATATAGGTTTAGAGGTTGGGCTACTACAGCAAATGCTCAAGAAATAGAATATGCTGCAGGCGCAACATATAATAGAAATAGTGACATAGAATTATTTGCAGTATGGGGCGATGAAACAGCCACTCTTACATATAATTCAAATGGACATGGCAATAATCCGTCTCCGGTATCGTTAAGATATTCACAAGCAACAACAGCAGTTAATATGACAACAACAGGATACACGCTTGCAAGTTGGAATACAGAAGAAGATGGAACAGGAACAAGTTACGCAGTAGGTGCAACAGTAAAACCTGCAAATGTTATTCCGCAAGACATAACATTGTACGCACAATGGAATGAAGTATCTGCAACGTTAACGTATAATGCTAATGGTCATGGAACAGCTCCTAGTGCTGTAAGTATGAAGTATTCACAATTAGTAAATGCAGCAGTTCCAGGAATGGCATCAGGATGGGCATTTAATGGATGGAATACAAAAGCTAATGGTTCAGGTCAAACATACCGAATTGGTGACGTTGTAAAAGCACCAAATGTAGTGCCAACAGCAAAAATATTGTATGCTCAATGGGGACCAAGTACAATTAATATGACTATTACAAGAGTAGACTATGATACATTCAGTTGGACAGCACAAAATAATATTACAGGAATTGCATATTCTAATACGTATGAAATACCGACAGTATGGACTACTACAGGTTCATTAAATGCAGGAACGGTAGATATAGAACAAACAGAACCAAAAGCATATTATGTATGGGCAAAGAATGCAAATGGAGATGTTAACCATGTATGTATACAATCATATTCAGTAGCGAGAACACCTAGTGCAGTAACATCACTTACAACAAAACTTGAAAACTCAAGCGGAACAGCATTTACAAATACTACATATGTATTGGAAGGAACGCCAATATGGTGTTCAGCTACCATTACTAATAATGGATATGAAAATATAACTATAAATGCAAGAAAAGATGGTACAGATAATTTGTTAACACCAACAACAGGAGCGGAAGTTATCATTAATAGAAACACAGAAATTATAACTAATGCTCAAGAAAAAACTGCACTTCTTTATTATCACTTACCTTCAGCATACGCGGAATATGAACCAGAGCCAGTACTTATGAGATATACTCAAAAGACTGTTGCAGATGATGTTATAGTAGAAGGACGTACATTTGCAAAATGGTATTCAAATTCTGATTACACAGGAACATCTTATGCACCTGGTGCTACAGTTAAAGCAGCTAATGTTGTACCAACAGAAAAACATCTTTATGGTAAAGCACCAACAGCTAATACATATACAATTACTTTGTATCAAGGAAAAGGACAAAGTGAGAATGGAAGAGACAAATTAGGAACAATAGAGGTAACATATGGAAGCTCAGTTACATTGAAAGCTTATTCAAGTGTAAGTTCTTCGTATCCATTCCCATATAGTTCAGCATATACACCAGATGATGCAAATGATGATTGTGGTTGGAAATTCTATGGATGGGCATCGTCAAGTACAAGCACTGAAGTAGCATATGAAAATACAGCAACATTTACATATACAAAAGCTGGAAATATGGCATTATATGCGATAGGTCGAAGAGGGTTTAGAGTTAATTCTGGTATTGCTCCGGCAGTTCCGGAAGATCCATTATATCAGTATTGGAATCCATATAATACGGCTAATCGTACCAGTGTACAATTACCACAACCAATTGATATCGGAAATGGATGGACATTCTATGGATATGTGTTTGATAATAATGCAGATGATACTGTAACATATGCAAAAGAAACATTAGAGGGTACTGGATATAAGATGACAAGAGGTGCAGCGTCTAAAGGTAGCTATCTAAGAAGCGTATATAAGAGAACAGCAACGATAGCTTATGATGCGAATGGAGGAACAGGAACAACAGCAAATACGAATGCTGCTCAATATTATAATAGTGGTTACTGCAAAGCCGGCACGACGGTAAATGCAGGACAATCAATATCAACACCTTCATTTAAATTACGTGCATGCGGATATACAAAGAGTGGAAAAGACTTTGCAGGATGGAACACTAAAGCAGATGCAAGCGGGACTACTTATAATGCGGGAGACACATATACAGGATTTAAACCTGCTGTAGGGACATCACAAGTTACTAGAACATTATATGCTCGTTGGGAAAATCACTCATGGACAGAAGCGACATGTATAAATCCAAGAAAATGTATATATTGTGGCGAGTGGAGTGGTAGTACAAATCCTTCAAATCACGTAGGAGGAACGTCTGTAGGTGGTGGAGGATCATCAGGACATGGAATATACTGCAATAGTTGTAATGCACTAATAAGGACAGAACCACATAGTTGGAAGGCAACAGGAAATAGCGGTGGAACATTTACATTATGGGAATGTACAAAATGTGGATACACAAGAGTAGGAGGATCTTAGAATTAAATAATTCGTTGGGGCGATTATCAATCGCCCCAAATTTTTTTCAATTTAGTGAGTAGTGGCGATTATCAATCGCCACATTTTTTTCAATCAAATATTTAGTGGCGATTATCAATCGCCCCAAAATTTTTTCAATTTAGTGAGTAGTGGCGATTATCAATCGCCACATTTTTTTCAATCAAATATTTAGTGGCGATTATTAATCGCCGCTATTATTTTTTTAAAAACGATATTCTCAAAAATAGTAAGGCCCCTAATAAAGGAATTTCAAAACAAATATACTCACTTTATAATACAAAAATAAATCAATAAAGTTGTCTTTCGGATAAAAAATAGCAGATGATTATACAAATATTTTAAAAGTTGAGAGCGATTTTTCTTAGGGATAATAGGGTTGAAGGATAAAACAAAATAAAAACTGTAATGATTTACAGCAAGTAATGTTTGAAATCATCGCTTATTAAACATAAAACAAACAAATCGTGAAATGCTTTACGGAAATACGCTTTATATATCTCTGCAATATTAAATAAATATTTTTGTAACTTTAGAAAAACTAAAACGTAAACAAAACTTAAAAAAACTATTCAGAATAAGATTAAAAATCACGAAACTAGCTTCCCTAGTTTGTTAGAAGCATAATTTTTACAATATAGTTACCACAAGCATTTGAGGGCGAAAACGTATATCGACAAACAAAAATAAATACTTATAATATAAAAAAGAGTAGACGTGCACTTATGAAAGTAGTGCATGTGTAAGCATTCACAAGGTATGAAACGGAGGAGTTTGTATGAACAAGAAAGTAATTTTAATTATTGCATCTATCGTTATGTGTTTAATGCTTGGTGCGTGTAAGAAAAGCGAAGAACAAGGAACAACACCAAATAGCACTGAACCACAAAAGTATGATAATGCATACTACGATGTTAAAGCTGGAATCGATAGCGTTTTAGAAAATACTTTCGAGTTAACTCCAGAAGAAGAAAAAGAAGCACGGATACAAAAAAATAACTGAATCGATAGATTTTGGCGGACTTTTAGTTACAGATTACTCTCACGAAGGAAGAGTAAGTGATGAAGATATATACGATGCATGGATAATAAAAGTTGAGTCAAAAGAAGAAGTTCCAAAGGTTATTGAACGTATAGAAGAATACATCGATGTGTTGAAACAAGATTATGACAAAGTCGAGATTGTTAAGAAAATTTTAGATGACGAAAATAATATTAAATATACAAACAAAAATGGAATTATAAAACTAGCAATATCATCACAGGCTGATTTGATTATTAGCACAATGAACAATAGCATATTGGGGCAACAAGAAGTTGTAGATGATGAACTTGAAGATGCTCCAAAAACTTTAGAAAAAATTGATCCAGATGATGAAACAATTAAGAGTGAAGAAGAATTGGAACCAAAAGCTAAGCCAATAAATATAAATACATCAGCAAGTGGAGAACAATCTAGTGCAGATAACGCGGAATAATAGCAAAAAAACAATCACAAGATATTTCCAAATTGGAGGAAGTTATGAAAAACAAAATTTTGATTTTATTTATATTAATAATCACAATGATTTCAATGATAGGAGGAACAACCTTAGCAGTATTTAGTGGTAATAACAAGGCAATGTACGATGGTGGCGGAACACCAACACCACCGCATACACATACGTGGAGCAATTGGACAACTAGTGGAACTGCAAACCATAGAAGATATTGCACTGGATGTGGTGCTCAAGAATCTGGTTCTCACTCAATGACTTGGCAATCTGAAGGAGCATCAGGGCATAGACTAAAGTGTACACTTTGTGCTTATGCGAGTATTTCAAGTGCTCATAGATTTGGAAGTTGGTATGCTACTTCTGGAGGATGTCAAAAGAGATGCTCAGATTGTGGATATACATCAACGGTTTCTCACTCATATGAAAGTCGTTCTAGTAACTATGGATGTACCACATGGAATCATTGTACACGTTGTGGTTATGATACAGCCAAAACAACGACACACAAATATGGAAGTTTAATTACAGTAAAAGAACCTACTTGTACAAAAGCAGGTACTGGAAAAAAGATTTGTGAAAGATGTGGATATGTAAAGAAAGACATTGCAATTAAAATGCTTGGACACAAATGGGACAAAGGTGTGGTCACTCCACCTACATGTACAGTAGATGGATATACTACATACACATGTACTCGTGAAAACTATAATTCATCTACAGGAAAATATGTGTTATGTGGAGCCACCAAAAAAGATAATGTAGTTACAAAACTAGGACACGACAAACAATGGAGCCCAACACCAAATATAACATATACTACAGAGAAACACTGGAAAGTTTGTGTAAGAGTTGGATGTGGTTGGGCAAGTACTAGTCAGTTAGATCACACATTTGCTACAACTTATGATGTAACAGAAGATACACATACAAATCGTACCAAATGTACAAGCTGTCAATATGTAGCAGTAAGTGAAACAAACAGACATAGCAATTGGCCAGTTCCAAATGGAGAAGTTGATGAAGTAACTGGTACCACAGGACCAGCTAACTGGAATACAGATACACGTTTTCACTGGGGAGTATGTAGTGTATGTACAAGCATTTATCATAAAGGATATCACGTAGATGTAAATGAAGATGGGTATTGTGATGTTTGTGCTATAGCTATTCAACCTTGGGTAGAAGCAGAACCAATCGTAACATGTAATGGAATAATAGATGATGTAACAGATAATCCAGACACAGTAACTTTTAACTTAAGATCAAATGCTTATGCAGATAACAAAACAGTAAGATACGAGTTGTATATCAATGGTAGTAGTACACCATTTGCGACAGTACCAACAGTTGAAGGTGGAACAGTATATGGTGAAGTAACTACTTCTCCTGCAATAAATATTTATTCAACTTTCGTAACAGATGCAGGATACAAATTTGATTCAGTAACAATAACAGTAAAAGAATTTAGAGCAAATGCACCATCAACCATAGCATCTACAAGTGATGCAACGTTTGAAGTTTACTACATAAAAAATTTGACGGATTTAAACAAATTAAGGACAAACGTAAATGGCGGTAAAGACTACAAAGGAAAAATGTTAAAAGTTGTAAATGATATTACAAGCTCAGGTACAAAAACGCCAATAGGAAACAACACAAATAAATTTGCGGGAACATTTGAAGGACTTGGACATGCAATTACTTCTTTAACAGTTTCACAAGATGCAAACTATACAGGATTATTTGGTTATATAGACGAAGGTGCTGTAGTACGTAACTTTAGTACAGGAGGAACAGTAAAGGGCAGAGCATATACTGGAGCAATAGTAGGATACAACTTGGGTGGAACTATAGATAAAGTTACAAATGCATGCTCTGTAACTTTATATACAAATACATATACCAATACTAAGATGGGAGGAATTTGTGGAGCAAGTGTTGGCGGAAGAATAACAAACTGTTCAAATAGTGCAACTATTTCAGGACATAGATATGTAGGTGGAATAGTAGGTTATGCTACAACACAAGTAACATCAAATGACGAGGATGAATCAGGAGAAGAAGTTAATCCAACATATATTTATAATTGTACTAATTCAGGAACAGTAAGAGGTAAATATACTTCACAAGACTCAACATTAACATATATTGCTGCATTTGGAGGTATATGTGGATATCTTGGACAAGGTGGTCAAATAATAAAATGTACAAATACAAAAGCATTAGCACGATATGTAGTAAATGATGGAGATCCAGCCCCTAGAATGGTTGGAGGAATTGCCGGTGCAATAATGAATGAATGCTTAATTGATGATTGTAAGAACACAGCAACTATGAGTTTAACAAATGTTTACTATTTAGCAGGAATTTGTGGAGGCTGTTGGGGCGGTTCAATAAAAAATTGTACTAATGAGGGAGCCTTAACTTCAAATCAATTAGGAACAGCAGGTATTGTAGGAGTAACAACAAGTTCAACTGATTATGAACGTGCGGCAATTGTAAACTGTACAAATAGTGGTGCAATAAGTTCTACGACATATTGTGCTGGAATTGCAGGAATAGGAGTAAGAGCAGATTATGAAAATTGTACAAATAGCGGAAAAATTACCGCATCTAACACTGCATCAACAGCAGGATGTCAAGGTGGAATAGTTGGAAGAGCAAGTAATTCTACAATTAGATCCTGTCATAATACAAATAGTGTAAGCGGATGGAGACATGTTGGTGGAATTGCTGGATGGGCAGCTAATGATACTACATTACATATTTATGATTGTACCAATACCGCAACTATCAAAGGAACATATACAAATGATACTATTGATTATGCGGAAAACGATGCAGCAGTAGGAGGTATCGTTGGTCGTATTTATAGCACAACTGATGCAGAAAATATGGGAAGCATAATTAATTGCACAAACTCAGGAACAATTAATAGTTCTGGAGCAAAAGCACTTTGCCAAGGCGGAATTGCAGGGCATGTATTTGGAAAAGGAGTAAAAGTTCAAGGATGTAAAAATTCAGGAAATGTTGCAGGATATAGAGCAGGTGGCGGAATTGTTGGAAGAGGAGCTAAGACTACAGTAATAGATTGTGAAAATACAGCAAATATTACCAATATGACAAACTCGTATGTTGGAGGTATTACTGGAATTGGCTCGGGTTCTTTAATAGAAAATTGTATAAATAGAGGAAATATAACATCTACAAGTGCAAGCATAGGAGGTATATCTGGAGCTTCAAATAAAAGCGATTCTTATTCTGCTCATTTAAGAGACTGCATAAATTATGGAAATGTAAGTGGTACTCAAACTTTAGGTGGAATTGCAGCACAAGTTCAAACAGGTGTAATAGTAGAAAATTGTATTAATGAAGGAAGTGTTACAGGAACTAGAACAGACAGCGACACAGGCGTTGGCGGAATGGTTGGAAAAATCGTTGAAGCACAAAGCAATATCACAATTAAAAACTGTGTTAATAAAGGACCAATTACTGGATATAACCAAGTAGGTGGAATATTAGGACAAGGTGATGGAACAAATATCAATATTTCTTATTGCGTAAATGAAGCAACAGCTAGCATATATAATAAATCTAATGTATCAGAAAACTATTCTAAAGCGAATGTACTTACAACTGCAACACCAACTGGTGGTATAGCAGGACTATTAGATAGCGGAAAAGTTCTTTACTGTGAAAATAAAGCTGAAGTAAAAGGTGGAGGAACTACAAGTAGTAAAAGAGGAGTTGGAGTTGCCGGAATTGTAGGCATACATTATGAAGGAGATACAAAATATTGTACAAATTCAGGAAGAGTATATAATGCATATTTCTATGTAGGAGGAATCGTTGGAAGACAAGAAGGTGGAATCACTTCACAAATAACACATTGTCATAACACTGGAGATGTAACTGGAGCTTATGCAAATGTTGCAGGGGTTGCAGGTTCAACAGCACAAGACTTAGCTATTAAATACTGCACTAATACAGGAACAATTACATGTAGTAAAGCAAGAGTAGGTGGAATAGTAGGTTACTTTGGAGGCTCAACGACTGGTGACTATGTTATAGGCTGTATAAATAGTGGAGATGTAATTGGTGGAAATGCTGATGGCGATTATTTGGGAATCGGTGGAATTGTTGCACAATCTCTAGCTGCTTCTAGTAATACTGCATCTGTTACTAATTTGATGGAATGTTTTAACTATGGAAATATTACTGGTCCATTTAAAGTCGGAGGTATAGTAGGAACGGCGGAATATGGAACTACAAATTTCACAAACTGCTCAAATTACGGAACGATAAATAATATTAGTAGCACTAGTACTGGTAATGGTAATGCAGGAGGCATAGTTGGATATAAATATGTTGAAGGAGATATAGTGGATTGTAACAATTATGGAGATGTCACAGGATACTACCTATATCATGGAGGAATAGTTGGAAGTTATAAATTTGGATTAATAAGTAAATGTAGGAACTCTGGAAATATCGATGGATATCGATATTGTGGAGGAATTGCAGGACGTCGTACTGGATCATCTCTCGATCCGTCTCAAACTATTTCGCAATGCCTAAACACAGGAGATATTTTAGATACTCCTGGTTATGATGCTAGTTCTTGGAAAGGCGGAATTGCTGGCAGTGTCGTTGGTGTAGTAGTAACTGATTGTGCAAATAAGGGTAATGTGTCTGGATTAAGCTATGTAGGTGGAGTCGCTGCACAGGTATCTAGTGGTTCACTAAATAAATGTTTTAATATTGGAACTATTCAAGGCTCGGGAGCAGAAGTAGCAGGAATAGTTGGAGAAATTAAAGGTACTGGGTTTGTCAAAAATGTTTATAATAGAGGAAATGTTTCAAGAATAGCGGGAATTAACGACCATAATGACTATTACTATCCTGCTGGAATAGCAGGAATACTAGCAGTTAATCTTATGTATTGTTATAATTCTGGAATCATTACAAATAATGCAACTTATAACAATGAGCCACTAACAGAATGTAAAGGGGCGTTAGTAGGTTGGAATAGAACACGTACAATTTCTTATTCATATTATGAAGAAGGAACAGCCACTAATCCGGTTGGGGTAAATGAAAATGGAGTAGTAAATGCAATATCAAAAACACATGCAGAAATAACTGCTGATTCAATGGTTCCACTATTAAATGTAGATCAAGATCCAGAAGTATGGACAAGAGATGATTCGGAAAACGATGGATATCCATACTTTGGTGTATTAATTCCTACTCCGTTTGAAGGAACAATTACACTTGAAGATTGTGAATATGATGGAACGGTACATGAACCGACACCGGTAGTTATTCAAAACGGGGTAGTTCAATTAGTTCCTGGTAAAGACTACACAATACTAAGATATGAAGATAACCAAGATGCAGGTACTGCTTCGGTATATGTACAATTCCAAGGAGCATTATCTGGAACTGCAATTGGACACTTCGAAATAAAACAAAGGAAATTAACTATAGATACTCATACATTATTTAAGACTTATGTTGAAGGCAATCCACTTCCAGATCCTTCTGGTGATATAGAGTATTTTGTTACTGGTTTAGTACCAGGAGAAGTACCAGGATTAAATAGTGGCTATGTATTTAATGGAGATAAAATTTTAGGTCCACTTAATAGACAAGAAGGAGAAGCAATTGGAATATATAACATCTTATATGAACCTATGGGACTTAGTGACAATCTTCCATTTAAGATGGAAAACTATGATATAGAACTTAAAGGTAAATTCAAGATAAAATCTGGTTCTGGACTAATGGAACGTGAAAGGCCAACAGATGAAGAAGATGGACAAGAAATAGAACTAGATGAAAGCTATATGATAGGTGCATATAGAGAAGGATTAGATCAATATACTTCAGATAAAGTAGTAGCAATTACAATTTTAGATAATATGAATATTCCAACAGAAGGAGTAGTTGCTTCTTGGGATGTATCTTATGATTATGATGACAGCATATATGCTTGGATAATATTAGAAGGAAGCGGATATCACTTATATATTGGTGGTCACGGAGCAATATTTGCACCAGCAAATTCAAGAAACTTGTTTGGTAAGTATGTAAATTGTACAAGTATTGAAGGATTAGAAAACTTAGACACAAGTGACACAACTGATATGAGAGAAATATTTGCAAATAATGAAAAGCTTACATCTATAAACTTATCTGGATTAGATACTTCAAATGTTGTAGATATGTCAGGAATGTTTAAAAATGATTGGGCACTACAAAGTTTAGACTTAAGTACATTAAATACAAATAGCGCTATGGATATGAGTGAAATGTTTAAGTATTGCACAAGCCTTACAAGTCTTGATTTAAGTACATTTAATACAAATAATGTATTAGCAATGAATAACATGTTTGAGGGTGCAAGTAAAATAACAGAATTAGATTTAAGATCATTCAATACTCAAAATGTAGCGTATATGGATGAAATGTTTAAAGACATGTATATATCTAATGGCACGACAACATCTGGCTTAGAGCTACTAGTTCTTGGAACTAACTTTACTACTATTAATGGAGAAAACGTATTTGCTGGTGATAATGATCTACAAAGAATTTTGGCACAGCGTGCAACACCTATGGCTTTATCAGAACATCCAGGTGTTACTGATAGAAATATATTGTATGTACAAAATCCAACAGTAGAAACAAGTTATGAATCAGCAACTAATTATGCTTCAACATTTACTACAGATAGAGTAAGGCCAATGATGGAACCAGTAGGTGACTTAGAAATCAATATGAAAGTGTTAGATTTCTATAATGACCCAGGTTTATACATTGCTGGATATGATTTAACAGGTGCTTCTAAAGCACTACCTGCAAATCTAACTAAATACGGATATAGATTAGATTATGTAAGTACTGTAGACAGAAATAATGCTGGAACATATGGAGTAACTTATAACTTATATTTAAACGGAACTTTGATAGACACATTTAGCAGAGTAGTTAATGTAATTAATGATTCTCACAAGCCATCAGGAACACTTACTATTCAGGGGGCAACAACTATTAATGGCAAAAAATACACATCATCTAGTGTTGTAAGTTTAGCAATAACAGCATCTGATGATATGACAGCAACCCAAGATCTTTTGATAGCAATCTTTAATGAAAACGAAGTTCCAACAGTTGTTTCTGATGATAAGTATATGCCATTTACATCAACTGTTGTTGGATGGCAATTATCACCAGGTGATGGAGAAAAGACAGTATATTTGATAGTTAAAGATGAAGCAGGAAATACAACAGAAAAATGGGAAAAGGTTGACGTAGAGTCAGGCGGTTAAAAATAAAAATCGAGGTCGCGGTAGGGCGGAAACTACCGCCCGACCGTAATCTCGTCCAAAAGAAAAAATCCAATTAGAAAGGGAGGTGAAAATACATGAGATTAAAACTGAATAGAGATATGCACTTGCATCATAATAGGCGAGTGCCTTGGGAAAAAATATTAAATCATGTTTTTTCACCGCATGATAAACAAAAATCAAAAACCCTTGATATTTGGAGGACACTAATGAAGAAAAAGAGATTGGTAAGCATAATAATTGCTTCAATTATGATTTTAATAATTGCTAGTTTAGGATTTGCTAGTTTTGTATTTGATGAGAGCAAAATAATAAAAGATAAAGTAGTAGTAGATACTGTAGCTCCACAAATAACTGCATCTGCAACTAAGAGCGGAAACAATGTTACAATTACAGCAACTATAACAGATCCACTACCAAATGGAAATGGATTAAGTAGTGGTGTAAATACAAGTGCTACTAGATACATGGTAACAAATAGCAAAACAACTCCTTCAGCTAGTGCAAGCGGATGGCAAACAAGTAATGTAGTAAGTTCAACATTAACTGGTACATTATATGCTTGGGTAAAAGGTGTTGATAATGTAGGAAATACACATATATATGGTGCAAAAGTAGGTGGACAAAAACTAATCTCTGATTCAACAATAACAGTAACATTCCCTTCTGAAACTTATACATATGATGGTTGGGAACATACACCTATGGTTACTGTAAGAGATACTTCAACTAATACTACATTAGTATATGGAACAGATTATTATCTTGAATATACAGATAATATAGATGCAGGTACGGGACATGTAACTATTACAGGAAGATTAGATTATTCTGGAAGCAGGACAGCAGACTTTACAATTAATAAAGCTACTTTAACTATAATTCCAGTTGATGTAGAAAAGAATTATGGAGAACCTGATCCAGTATTCCAATATAGTTATTCTGGAAACGTGATAAGAATTATGGAGGGAGCATCAGAAGAATTAGCTGAAGTCCCAGTAGATAATTTTGCAGATGGTGGAAGATTGGGAAGAGCACAAGGTGAAACACCAAATGCGCAACCAACGGTAACAGTAGATGAAGATGATAACGTTATAGTTACTTATTCGGATCCTGGATATGAAATTAATCTTGGAACATTACAATTAGTTGATACTCCTAATGCAACAGGATTTAAACCAAGCAATTACCAACTAAGAGTTGAACCAGGACACTATTTAAGGATTAAAGGTAGAAATATTTCTATGAGCATTAATCCAAGTTCATTCATTTATGATGGAACTGCAAAAGAACCAGAAATCACATTAAGTGATGAAAATGGAGTATTAGAACTTGGAACAGATTATATATCAACAGATATTAATATTTCAGATAATATAAACGTTGGTATAGCAAATGTGCATGTTTCTGGAATTTCAGGTCTTCCAAGTGAAGGACTTGATGGAAACTTTGCAATTGGACCAGCCAATCCAACAATTACTTTAGGAGATGTTTCTAAAGTATATGATGGAACTCCAGTTAATAGTGGAGAAATTACTGTCACAGGTGTAGGCGATGCCCCATTAAGTAAGCAGGGAGTATATATTACCTACTATGCAGATGCAAATTGTACAATAGTAACAAACCCTAGTGACCATAGTTCTTCAGGAGCTGGGCAAGCACCAGCAAGCGTTGGAAGTTATTATGCAAGAGCAACATACCCAGCACAAGGAAACTATGCACAAGCAGTATCAAACATAGCAAACGTTACAATTACTGCAGTACCATTCTATGAAAATGTTCAAACAGGAGTTAGATATTTTGACTTAGATACAGCATTTGAAGAAGCAGTAAGCGGTCAAACAATAAGAGTAATAGTATCAAGATCTGATGAAACTGAAAATGCAACTTTACCATTAGGAAAGACAGGAGTAAAACTTGATTTAAATGGTAATACTATAGACATGGGAAGTAGTACTTTAATTGTAAGAGGCTCATTAGAAATCTTTAGCTCAGTTGCAGGAGGAAGAATTGAAGGTTTAGCAACGGCAGTAGTTGCAAACTATGGATTATTAACTATTCGTGATCAAGAAGGAATTGAAGGATTAACAATTATTAATAGTTCTATAACTGATGGCTCTGCAGCAGTTTTAGATGCAGCAGGAACACTAAATATTGGAAATAGTTCAGATGACGTAAGTACGACTTCTCCAATAATTACATCAGTATATGGACATGGTATTCATATAAATGATGGTGCAGTACTTAACTTCTATGATGGTATTGTAACAGGTAAGACAAGTAGTGCAATTGTAGGAGCAGTATGTAGAGTTCCAGAAGATTATTATTTAAAGACAGAAGATTCTGGGGCTACTCAAATTGCTTTCCTAGACTTGCTAGAAAATAGTGAGACTTATGATGAAATTGAATTAGATACAACGGCACCAACAATTTCAAATATTATAAATACACCAGAAAGCCCAATCACAGTAACTTGTACAATAGAAGATTTACCAGGTGCTAATGGCGCAACACCAAGTGGAGTAAATGAGACAGCTACAAGGTACATGATAACAGCTAGCGCAACAGCACCTAGTGAAAGCGATACAAATTGGCAAGAAAGTAATATAATAAATACTTCGTTGCTTGGTGATGTATATATTTGGATAATGGCAAAAGATAACGTAGATAATGTTGCGATAGCAAGTAAACAAATAACAATAGAAGGAAACTGGATTAATACAACAACAAATACACAATATATATCATTAAAAGATGCATTGTTAAATGCTGCATCTTACCAAACAATTAAAGCATTGAAAGCAACAACCGAAACTGAAAATGCTTCACTTGCAAGTGGAAAGACTGGAGTTAAAGTTGACCTAGCTGGCTTTACAATAACAATGCAAGATGCAGGAATAACTAACAATGGTACATTAGATATTTATTCTTCAGTTGCTGGAGCTGTATTACAAGGAGGAAACACAACAGGAATACTACTTGTAAATGCAGGTACATTAACAGTAAATGGTACTGCTGGTAGAAAAGCAATTACCTTAAGTGCAACTAGTAGTTTAGCAACGGCAAGAGTATTAGTAAATAACTCTGGTAAAACAGCTACGTTAAATGTAAGCACAACGCTAAATATGACAGCTGTAACAACAGGTAACAGATATGTTGTTGAAAATAAAGGAACATTGAATGTCAAAGGCGCAACTATAACAAATATTGTAGGCGGAACAAAATCGAGAAATAGAGGTGTTTTAATCTCTTATTCATCAGCAAAATTTTCTATGACATATGGAACTATAGATACAGAAGGTATTGCAGTATATAATAGTACTTCTGCAAATGCAGCTGCCATCTCAATAAGCCAAGCATCTGGACAGATTACTTCGATTACAACAAGTGATGGAGATAACACAATACATAATAATGCGGTAGGTACAATGACTATCACTGGTGGTACAATTACCAACACAAAGTCAAATGGAAGAGGAGTATATGCTCAAAAAGGTACATTTAAACTAGGCACGAGTGATTCTACAGTAAGCACTACAGCTCCGGTAATTACAGCTTCTACAGGAGTTGGCGTATTGGTAGCTAGTGGAAATGCATTTAACTTCTACGATGGTAAGATTACTGGTAAAACTAATAGTGCAATAAGTGGATTAGTAAATGCAACACCAACAGGATATGGAGTTAAATATACTACCCCAACATCAACTACACAAGTTGCTACACTTGATTATGAATATACAGTAAATTATTATTCAGATAATGTTCAATTAGCAGTAGATGGCCAAATCGGTGGCACAACTTATGTAAGAGGAAATGGAAGTCAAATCTTGACTACAGCTATTTTAGGACTTTCAAAACAAGGATATAACTTCATGGGGTGGGCAACGACAAATGGAGGAACTAAAGTATATGATGATGGAGATTGCATAGATAGTAGTATTACTACTCCAGGACAAGTAGTAAACGTTTATGCAATATGGAGTGCAGGAACTGTAAGTTATAAAGTAATTCACCATAAAATGGATGCAAATGGAGGTTATCCAGAAAGCGAAGCTGAGATACAAAATCTAAATGGCACAGCAGGATCAACTGTAACACCTTCTGTAAGAAGCTATACAGGCTTTGAATCAGATAGACCTCAAACAGTAACTATAGCTGCAGATGGTTCAACAGTTGTAAATTACTACTATAGAAGATATAAATTAACACTTATATATAGAGCAAATGGTGGTCTAATGCTTCCACAACATGGAACTGGCTATTTAATAAATTCAGATGACACAATAAGTAATGGTGGAGAACTAGGATTTATTTGTGAGGAAATTTACTATGGAGGAAGCTTAGCGGCAAATTCAAACGGATTATTAGACTACAACAATCCTAATGGTGCAAATCTTCATAAAGATGGATACACAATATTAACTGCAAGTGTATGGAAAGCGTACGATACAGATGCCAATCCAACAGGTAGTACATATAATCAAACCTCAATTTATTCTGCGAGCGATTTTGCAGATTTAAGTAGTAGTGATGAAACAATATACTTATATGCAAATTGGGTACCAAAGACATATACAATCAGTTATAACTTAGATGGTGGAACACCAAATGCTAATGGAAACGGTCCTTCAAGTTATACTATAGAAACACCAAGCTTTGGACTTAATGATCCAACGAAATTAGGATATACATTTGGTGGCTGGGAAGAATCATTATATGATTTAAACTTCCATCCAGGATTTGTAAATATGAGTACAGGAGCATTGGAAATATCTTCATCATACCCTGATTCATATTTCTCAGATTTAATTAGATTAACAAATGGAGAAAAATATTCATTAAGAGGACTTGAGGGTTATACAGCATCTAATATTAGATGGAGAAAATATAATATAAATGGATCTTATGTAGGAAATGTAAGTAGCACTTCATCATGGACAGCAAATTCAGACTGCTATGTAAGAATAGTATTCTTTAGAACATCAACAGCTGCACAAAGATCAAGTACTTATATAACACAAGATACTTCTAATGGACCTGAAATAATTACATTAGGAAGCACATTAAATAGAGGATATCAAGCCCACTGGACACCAAAGCCAATATCACTTTCGGCACAAACGATAACAACAATTTATAGTGATAATGCACAAACAGTAACGATACCTCTTGGAGCAACAGGTGGCGATGGTGGATATACATATACTGGAGAAACATCAAGTAACTTTAGTATGGCTGGAACCTCATCGTTGAATATTACAATTGCAGCAGGTACAGGAGCAGGTACATACAGCTATAATGTTACAGCAACTGATGCAATAACTGGAGCAACAGCTGTAGCAACAATGACAATTGTTATAGAAAAAGCTCCTGCAACAAATCCAGTAATAGCAAACACTTCATACGTATATGATGGATTAAGACATCAAATAAATATAACAACTCCAGGTTCTGGTGGAACAGTTTATTATAGATATTCAAGTACTACTACGTTTTTAGAACCATCAGCATGGAGTACAGAATTACCATATTTAAGAAACTATGGTACACGTTATGTACAAGCATATGTAGCTGGAGATGCTAACCATACGGATTCATCACCAACTACAGTAACTAGAAGTATAAAAATAACAAGAAAATCTATTACAGTAGTTTGGTCAAACTTAACATTTGAATATGATGGAAATTCTCATATTCCAACAGTAGCTAATTTAGTAGTTCCATTAGCAGGTGGAGCTGAAACAATAAGCTTTATTGTAGGTACAGAGCAAACTGAAGCAGGAACTTATACTGCAACAGTAACAATGGATAATGCAACTGGAGGAAGCGCGGATAGTAATTATTCTTCGACAAATAGAAACAACTATACTATTACAAACAATACACAAGCATGGGAGATAACAAAAGCCCCAGCAGTTAATCCAACGCTTACAAATGTGTCTACTGTATATGATGCACAAACACATAGTATTACAATTTCAACACCTGGAAGTGGTGGAACAACATATTATAAATATGCAACGTCAGAGAGTGGATTATCATCTGCAACGTGGTCAACAACAATTCCAAGTTTAAGAAATGTTGGAAAAGTATATGTAAAAGCATATGTATTAGGAGATGCAAATCATACAAATTCAAGCGAAACAGCTACAAGAACAATAGAAATAACTAAAAAGACGGTAAGTATTGATTGGCAAAATACATCATTTGTATATGATGGTTCATCTCACTTACCAACAGCACCTAATAAAGTAGTAACTTTAGCGGGCGGAAATGAAACATTACATTTTAATGTAACTGGTGCACAGACAAACGTTGGAGGACCATACACGGCAACAGCAACAATTAGTTCAATTGACACTGTAAGTGGAGGAAATACAACAACAAGTGCAAACAACTATACAGTTACAAACTTAACTCAAACATTTACAATAAGTGAACATCCAATGAATGTCACATCAAGTGGATATAGTGGAGTATATGATGGAAAAGCACATAGCATTACAGTAACTGTAAATGAGCCATCGGGTGCAACAATTCAATATAGTACCGATGGAACAAACTATAGTTCAACAAAACCAACATATACAAACTTCACAAATGGAGCACAAACAGTTTACTATAGAGTAACCAAAACAGGATACGATACAACCGAAGGTTCAGAAACAGTAAATATTACTAAGAAATCTGTAACTATAACATGGGGAAATAGTACGTTAACTTATACAGGCTCATCTCAAAAACCAACAGCACAAAGTCAAACAGTTACATTGGCTGGTGGAAATGAAACACTAACATTTACTGTAAGTGGAGCACAAACTAATGTAGGCGGACCATACAATGCAACAGCATCAATTAGTAGTATAAGTGGTGGTAACTCAACTTCAACAGCAAGCAACTACTCAATTGTAAACCCAACGACAACATTCACAATTGTAAATGCAGATTTCTCACCACTACCAACTGTAACAAATTATAGTGGCGTATATGATGGACAAGCACATAGTATCACAGTAACAGCACCATCAGGAGCAACTATTAAATATAAAGAAACAGCAAGTGGAACTTATAGTACAACAAAACCTACATATACAAACTTTACAAATGGAAATAAGACAATTTATTATCAGGTTTCAAAGACTGGATATAACACAGTTGAAGGAACAGGAACAGTAAATATTACTAGAAAATCAATTACAATTACATGGGCAAATACATCATTTAGTTATGATGGAAATTCACATGTACCAACAGCACAAACACAAACTGTTACATTAACAGGTGGAAATGAAACAGTAAGCTTTACAGTTTCTGGAGCACAAACAGAAGCAGGTTCATATACTGCAACAGCATCTATTAATACCGTTACTGGTGGAAATGCAAATAATAATTCAGCAACAGTAAATAGAAATAATTACTCAATAACAAATGGATCAACAACGTTCTCAATTACTGCTGTGCCAGTAGTAAATCCTGTAATAGCTAATACTACAGAAGAATATGATGGAACTCCACATGCTATAACAAGAACATCTGCTGGAAGTGGTGGAACTGTTCAATATAGAAGTGCCACAACATCAGCAGGAGTAAGTAGTGCTACATGGGGAACAACACTACCAAGCTTAACAAATGTAGGAACATTATATGTACAAGCTCGAGTTTCTCCAGATAGTAACCATACAGCTGTAGATCCTACTTCAATAGTAACGTTATCTGTAACTCCAGTATCAATTACTATTGATTGGCAAAATACGACATTCGTATTTGATGGACTTACTCATGCACCTACAGCACCATCTCAAACAGTTACGTTAGCTGGTGGAAATGAAACCGTTAACTTTAATGTAACAGGTGGACAAAGTAGTGTAGGTTCATATACTGCAACAGCAAGCATTAACACAGTAACAGGTGGAAATGCAAGCAGTAATACAACTGCTGTAAATAGAAATAATTA
>JAEEGL014208918.1_pt1 | contig 26965 bp, 30 predicted proteins | sample 9134231 | NCBI WGS metagenome assembly JAEEGL01 (sample SAMN16246548, study PRJNA631951) | gut metagenome | biome: gut microbiome; feature: rumen; material: fiber-attached | host: Bos | place: Iran: Karaj | collected 2018-10 | reverse complement strand
TTAGATCAATATCATTATGACTTGTTATTTGCATTAGAGCATCTCTTGTAGTGAAAAATCTTATCTTTTGATTAAATACTGCTATAATTGATCCTTTTGTATCAGTAGGAGCATTTACTATTGGTGCTAAATAAGTATATATTTTTGAATTTTTATCCATTTTATTAACTGTTTCAGTTAATTTGTCTACTTCGTTTGATAAACTTATTACACTTAATAGATTAGTTTGCTCTTTAGTAGCATTTTCAAATAGATATAATACTAATCCAGTAAAATAACTTATAGCAGAGTTTTCCCAGAATGGATCTTCGTTAGTATTTGGATCATTAGTAGATAGAAGATAATATCCAATATTTTCTATCATATCTAATGCTTTATCAACTTCACCTTTCTTATATAAATCGTATGGAAGAGTAAATGGATTATAGTAATTACCTTTATTTTGTTCTGCTAGATTAATTACATAAGTTTTGTAATTTTGTTTAGCAAGTTCTCCACTTAATTTATTATATATTTCACCTCTAACATCATTTACTACAAATGATTCACTTGCTTTAATAGCTAATCTAATCTGTGGAAGTAGAGTAGCTTGTGTCTTACCAGAACCTGTTGTACCTACGATTAAATTATGAACTTCTTTATCATCGATATACATATGATTATCATCATACATAAATTGTATTCCTGACTCTTTAACCTCACTATCTTTGCTTAACTGTGTTGTTCTACTTAGAATTTCTTCTACAGTTGCCCATCTTGAATATGACATACATATTCCTCCTTTCACGTATTAATTTACACTAGCTTTTTGATATTAACTTAAACAATAATGGCTTTTATGTTATAATTAACTTGGTGGTAATATGTTTTCCAATAGTCTAATATGTGACATATTAGTATATTTGAATAAGAATATTAACAAAGAGATTACTATAGATGAATTGTCTAATCTTTTTCATTATGACAAAACATATATAATGAAAAGATTTAAAAAAGAACTAGGTATAACAATATTTGATTATATTAATTCAAAAAGAATATATAATAGTCTTTCATATTATTACTATGATAATTATATATTATCAATTGGATTTAATAATGGGTTTAATTCACTTGAATATTATTCTGAAATATTTAAAAGAACAATGGGAGTAAGTCCAATTATATATAAGAAATTTTTAAATCATAATATCGATGTTAATGATAGTGACAGAGATATCATTTTGAATAGTATTAATAAGTTAAAGTTATTGGAAGATAAAATAACTAGATATATTAATAATAAGAAACCTAGTACTGTTATGGTTAAAGCTATTGTATTTAAGAAATAATTATTTGACTAGATGTATACTTTTATTTATAATATTAAGCCATAAAGAGGTATGCTATGAAAGAAAATTTAATAACTGAAGAAGAAGAGACTATACTTAATATATTCGCTAAGTTAATGAAGGAGACTGGTGATTTAAATAGAAATGTGCTTATTATGCCTTCTAAGGATGAAGAGTGCAAATTGACTATTAAAAAGAAAGATAATAAATGGATATCTTATGTTAAAGAAAGAGGAGTTATAGATCCTGTATTAGAGTATGATGATTTATACGACTGCTGTATGGATATTTTTGATAATCTTGAAAAAAGTAGTGCAGATTACTGCACTGATCTATTCCAAGTATTAGTACAAGATATAAGAAAGAATAAAGTTAAAAGCAAGACGATGTAAAAAAGATAACAACTTAGTTATCTTTTTTTATAAATTGACTGAATATTTTAACCGTGTTATATTTAAGATAGGTGATAATATGAAAGATGAAAAGAAAGAATTAATAGAATTCGTAGATCAAAATGTTTTAGGTAAATCAAATACTGTTGAAGAGTTTACTAAGAACATTGGTACAGTTTGTTCATATTTACAATTAAAGGGACCAGTAAGTGATGAAGTAGTTGCATATTTTAATAACTTAACTGAATGTTCTAAAGAATTAATGAGCATTAGGAGTAAAGGTATTGAATTATCAACTTCTGGATTCTATCCAAATAAGTTTGTTAAGAAAGATGATAAAGACTTTGGAGACATAGGTAGTACAAGTCTTGATGACCATTATGATTATGGATGTGGTTCATCACGTAGTTATCATTATTCTAGTGGATGCAGTTAAAATGTATACTGAAGAAGTAGAATTATTTAATAAAAAAGTTAAGTTTAAAAGTTTTTTGTGTACTAACGATAAGAACAAACCACGTAAATCAAAGCCTAGTTTTAGATTATCAATAAAATTAACTGATTCATGTAATAGTTCTTGTCTTTTTTGTGCAAATAAAAATACTAAAGATTTTGGAGAACTTGACTTTGATAAGATAGAAAAAGTAGTAAGAGAACTTAATAAGACAGGGTATTTAATAGGAGTTAGCATTACTGGTGGAGAACCAATGCTTTATCCAGATAAAGTTAATAAACTTATTAATTTAATTACTTCTATAGATGAGAAGATAAATATTTGCATAACTACTAATGGAATTAATTTAAGAAAATTTGCTGAATTTGATAATTTAGAGAGAATAGAGAGTTTACATATATCAAGACATCATTATGATGATGATATAAATAGAGAGATATTTCATAGTGATGATATTGCAACAAGTGAAGATATTAAATACTTACAGAGTATAGTTAAAGATAAGTTAATAATTAATATAAATACAGTACTTATAAAGGGATATATCGATAATATAGAAGAAGTTAAAAAGATGTTTGAATATGCTGATAGTTTAGGTATTAGAAGAGTAGGTATAGTATCTTTGATAAAACTAAATGAGTATGCTAAAGATAACTTTATAGATTTTAATGATATTTTTGATAAAAAAGATAGTAGTTTCTTTATAGGACATCATTTATATAGTTATGACTATTGTGAATGTATTGATGGAATATATTCGGCAGATAGTCAAAATATACTAGAGTTCTATGCTAGAATGGGAAAGGAAAAAAAATGTCCTTTTGTAACACAACTTGTATATACAACTGATAATAAACTTAAAACAGGATTTAATGGTGAAGTAATATATTAGACTAGTTAAACTAGTCTTTTTAATTTTTTGATAAAAAGAAAATAATATGTTATAATACCTGTCTTGAGGGGATATTATGGACAAGAAAGTAATAGGAATGACTTTTCCAAGGCAAGATTTAAATTTAGGACTAGAACCATCTTTATTAACAGTGTTACCTTCTGGTGATAATGTAATGTATTCTATGGAAAATAAAGATTATAATGACGATGAAGTAGAGTACTATGCTTGTAGTGTTTATATTACAGGAATGCATGAGTTTCAAAGATGGGCTAAGAAACATGATAAGAACAAGATTATAACAGGTGGATATGAACCCACTATTAATCCTGAAGAGTTCTTACCATACAGTAAAAAAGTAATAGTAGGTCCTTGTGACTCTTTCTATGAAACTATAGAGCAAGAAGGAGATATAGTAAAAGGTATAACTAAAAATGAAAGAATACCTAGATATGATTTATACGATATAAGAAACAATCAACAAATTATACCTGACAAAATCAAAGATGATATATGTACATCTATCAATACTTCTCAAGGATGTCCATTCAATTGTGATTTTTGTTGCAGTCCTCTTATGTGTGATAAGTTATTATCTAAACCAATTGACTTAATAAGAAAAGAAATAGAATATCTAAAAAAGTATAATCCTAAATTTGTTTTTATTAGAGATGAAAACTTTCCACTTCAAAAAGATTGGAAAGAAAGACTTTTAGAAATAGAGAAATTAGGAGCTAAGATATATCTATTTTCTTCTGCTAATCTTCTTACTAAAGAAAATGTAGAGTTCATGAGTAAACATGGAGTATACATGATATGTTTAGGACTTGAAGATGTTACAGAAGAATATTTTAAAAATAAAAAATTAGATGAAGCTTGTAAACTTTTACATGATAATGGAATAATGGTATATTTATCATTTATAGTTAATCCACTTAAAGTAAAGACTCAAGAAGAAAGCGATAAATATTATAATAAACTACTTAATAGATTCTATGAACTAAAACCAGAGATGGTATGTGGTAATTTCTTAATGCCTTTTAGAGGTACTAAGATATGGGATGATTATAAAGATTTAGTTAATGAAGAAGATTATGATTTTTATAATTCTAAAAGTGCCTTTTTAGAGAAGGATCCTGATAATAGAAAAAGAATGGAATATGAAATGTTCTATTATCAACTTCTTTATTACACATCAGATTTTTATAAAAATAATGTTAGAAAGTTTAATGTTAACGATACTTTAAATTTGAGATTTAAAGAACTACAAGAAGAATTTAGTGATTATGAAGAAAAAACATCAAGAGAATCCACTAAAAAATTACTATTGAAAAAGTAAATTATGAATGTAAAGAAACTATAATAATAATGTACTTTTATATAAAAGTATTATAGAATAAAGTTATAGAGGAGGTATTCCTATGAACGATGAAATAAAAGCTCAATTAAGAGAGTTATCATTTCAAATGATGATTAATGAATCAGCTAAACTTATGACTGAGAATCATCATGCTTTTAATATGAGACATAGAAGTGAATTCCCTATGGCTTTTATTAATGAACAACAATATTTTGAAAGTGATCTATTAAGAGAAGATAAAAAAGGTTTTGAGTTATCTTTAGCATACAATGAGTTGTTATTTAAAAATGGAGAAACACATGGCGCTACATCTAATGGACCAGATGCTGTTAATATTTGGGCTGAAAACTATTTAAATAAGTTTAATTTATCATATCCTATATCTTGGTATGTTGAGTATGAAGATAGAGAAGGACTTCATTTTGGATATAATAAATCAGCAAAGATTGATCAAGATCATGAAAATTTCCTAAGACAAGTTGAACAAAAAGATTTAACTGATTTTGAGAAAAAGCGTATAGCAGGAATAGCAGATTACTATAAAGCGCATCATAAATTATTATCTAGGTATAAGAACTTTGAAAATCTAGAAAATGAAAATGTCGTAGAAGAAGAAAAAGGACGTAGTATGTAATAAACTCAATTAGAGTTTTTTTCTTTTTAAGGAGATGTTATATATGTTTATAGAAGAAGCTATAAATAATATTGATATTAATAATATTTCATTTAAAAATTGTGAGTATACTGATTTAGAATACATACTACTTTTAAAGGAATTATGTTTAAAGTGGTATATAGAAATAATATATGGATGGGATTTAGATATACAGAGAAAGTTAACTAATAAAGAACTTGATAATCATAAAGATGATATGAGAATTATTATGAAAGATGGTAAGGATATAGGTATTACTACTTTCTATAAAGAAAATGATGAATATGAGGTTGGTCTTATTATGATACATCCTGATAACCAAGGTGGTGGACTTGGTGGTACAATAATAAATGAGTATATTAAATATGCTCATGACGATAATAAGACGATAAAGATAAAAGTATATAAAGAAAATCCTGCTAGAAGATTATATGAAAGATTAGGATTTATCTTATATAAAGAAGATGATACTCATGCTTATTTATCTATAAGGAGTAAATAATGATTATAGGAATATGTGGTAAATCAGGTAGTGGTAAGACAACACTAGCTAATAATATTAATTTATTAAGTGATAATAATTCAATTCATTTAGATATCGATAAGATAGGTCATAAAGTAATTACTTATAAAGAAGTTATGAATGATTTAGTTAATACTTTTGGAGATTCTATTATAGAAGATGGTTCTGTAAGTAGAAAGAAACTAGGCAATATCGTATTTAACTCTAAAGAAGATATGGATAAACTAACAGATATTACATGGAAGTATATGGAAGAAGATATAGATAAGATTATCGATAGCAATAGAGATAAAGTAATAATACTAGACTGGCAATTACTTCCTAAGACTAAATTCTTTAACATGTGTGATATTAAGATACTTTTAGATGTAGATAAAAATATTAGAAGAGAAAGAAGTATCAATAGAGATAATATTAGTATAGAAGCATTTGATTTAAGAGATAAAGCAAGTGTCGATTATAATAAAGAAGATTTTGATTATGTTATAGATAATAACGATATAGAAACAGCTAGAAATATATTTAAATTTGACTTTAAATAGAAGCTATGTTATTATCTTGGCAAAGAAAGGAAGTTATTTATATGGAACAATTATTTATAATGAGATGGAAACATATGGGTAACACTTATACTGGTCGGAAGTAAAAAACGATTATGGGTATAAGTGTTTTTGGCATTGCTTATACCTGTATGAATTTAATATAAATATATAAGAGAATAATACAGGTTTTAATTAGAACCTGTATTTTTAGTTTCTATGGGTATAAGCATCCAGTATTTCAAAGAAAGGATGGTTAATATGGAAGCTAAAGAAATACTAAAGAATTTAGTTAGTTATAATACTATTAGGGATAAAGATAATAAACTTATAATGGATTATATAGAGAATTATCTTAAAGAATATGGCTTTACTGTTAATAGGGTAGAAAAGTGTTTAATTGCATACAATGATCCTAATCCAAATATTGGTTTCATTGGACACACTGATACAGTAGATTATGAATCTTGGGATGGAGATCCATTTACTTTACAAGAAGTGGATAATAAATTAATTGGTCTTGGAGCATGTGATATGAAAGGTGGAGATGCATCTATTCTATCTGTTATATCTAAGATAGATTTAAATAAAAATAAGATTGCTTTATACTTTACAAATGATGAAGAAATAAATCTAGGAGGAATTAAAACTATCAATAAAATGATAGTTCCTAATAATGTTATTATAGGGGAACCTACTAATAATATTCCTATATATGGTACTAAAGGACTATTAGAGTTTAAGATTACTTTTAAGGGAATTAAATGTCACTCATCAACTCCAGATAAAGGAAAGAGTGCAATACTAGACTGTGTTAGTTTTATTAATAAGATAGAAGAGTATTACAACAGTGTAGTAAAGAAAGAGTTAGTAGAAGATTTTGAAGTACCATATACTACTATGAATATAGGATTAATAAATGGTGGAGAGACTGAAAACTCAGTACCAGGAAAATGTTATATTACAGTAGATTTCAGGATATCTAAAAAAGAACATTTAGATATGATAGAAGATAAAGTTAAAGAATTACTTGAAAGCTATGATGCAGAATGTATTACTAATTTTAAAGTAGCACCTAATATAAATAATAATGATATTTCTTTCTTGGAAGAGATATCATGTAAAAAGGAAACAAAATGTTATTTTACAGAAGGATCTTTTATAGATAAAAACTTTATTATATTAGGACCAGGACCTGATACATCTCACCAAAAAAATGAATATATTACTGTAGAGTCTCTGAATAAGACTGTAGAATTGTATACAAAAATAATAGAGTATTATAACAAAAAGAGTGTATAGACACTCTTTTTTTGATATAATATAGTTAGATTGATAATAAGGAGGATTGTTATGAAAAAGATGCTCTTAATTTCTTTATTGTTTGTTTGTGTTTTTACTGTCGGTTGTGAGAAAGAAGATAGAGAAATGAAATGTACATCAAAAAATGGTGATACTACTATTAATGTTACTATTAGTGAAATAGAAGGAAAAGTAACAGTTAAGACAGAAAATGTAGTAGATAGCTGTGTTGATGAATTATGTAGTACATCTGGTACTTCAGAAGAAAAAGAAGCAGATGAAGATTTCGACAAGTTAGTGGAAAAGTATAGAAAGGATGGTTATACTTGTGAGTAATGTAAAGAAAACTAGTAAGTCTAGTAAGAGTACTAAGACTGCAAAGACTACAAAGAGTACTAAGGCTAAGAAAGCTAGTAAAAAGAAAAATAAAATTGGATTTACTCTAATAGAGTTATTAGCAGTTATAATCATACTTGGAATATTATTACTTGTAGCAATACCATCAGTTACTTCATATATTTCTGACTCTAGAAAGAGGACATATATAATAACTGCTAAGAGTTATATAAGTGGAGCTAAGAATTTAGTTAATAAAGGTGACTTAAAAACTTATGATACTGATACAACATATTATTTACCAATATCATGTATCAATATAGAAAGTGGAGGAGCAAGCCCATATGGAGAGTTTGGACCAGCATATGTATTATTATCATATGATGGAAATGGATATGATTATTACTGGGCAAGCACTGATACAGCGAAGATGGGAATAATTCAGACAGGAGAAGCTGAATTAAAAGAAGAAGATGTTAAACCTAATATAGTAGAAATAGATACAGGTATGGCAATGGGGTCAGATTCAAAAGTAGTAGTTATAGATAAAGACAATTGCCAGCCTGGTGAAGCGAAAGTAGCTACTAGTGCATTTATGCCTAAAGATAAAGATGCTACTGAAAAATATAGATTCGAATATACTCCTTTATTATTTAATTTTGCAAATGAATCTACATATGTTAAGAGCGTAAATGGTCAAATATCTAGAGTTAGTCTAAGAGATGAATTTAATAGAGATGTGTGGCATTCTATAAACAATGGTTATTCATTATTCTTAAGATTGAATAGTAGTGATCTAACTGAATATGCAAACTTTAAAATTAGTTTACCTAGAATTTACGATAATGAAACTGGTAAAGAAGCTAAGATAACTGGATGGTATTATGAACAATATATTGAGAAAACAGAATTAACTTCTGAAAAATGGGTATGTAGAGGAACTGCAAGTGAAACTTCTGTTAGCTGTACACCTAAAGAAACTTACGTTGCAAAATCTTTTACACCAGCAGCTAATGCATCATTTAGGTTTTATTGTAGAACTTATGCATATTTAGAAGATGGAACTTATGTTAAGTTAAAAAATCGTATGGTTGCGCACGGACTATATGTTTTCCGCAATGGTAATTACAATTTTCCTACTAACTTTATATATGTTAACTATATACCAAATTAGGAACTATTTTATAGTTCCTTTTAATATGCTTATTTGGTATAATAAATTTACTTAAAGGAGACGTTATGAAAAAATATTTAATTGGTTTAGTACTTGTACTTACATTATTTACTTTAGTAGGATGTGGTACTAAAAAAGAAGATAATAAGAAAGAAGATAATAAAGAAGAAGTAAATGTCAATTCTAGATATGGATTAAAGAGCACAGTAGTAGATGGTAAAAAGCCATATAATTTAGATGAGTATCCAACAATAAAAGATAGTGCAATAAATATAGAAGATACTCTATTAAAATATAATTATAAAATTAAAGAGATCCTTTTAGATAAGATAACTGATGACTATATAAAAGTAGATTATAAGTTAGATGATGATTATTATGTTTATTTTAAATTTAATAAAAATGAACAATGCTCTGGAGTAACTTATAGAAATAGTGATTTAAGTAAAGTTAAAGAACTAATAAAGATACTAATCAATTTAGATACATTTACTTTTAGTGATACTGATGAAGAAGCTATATTAAAATTAGAAGTTGATCCTAGTTCAAAGACTATTGGAAATAATACTATTCATTATTATAAAAATGATAGTAATGAATATGTATTCCAGATTGTACCAAAATATTAAGAGGAGGCAATATGAAAAGATACAAAAAATTAACACTTTTACATTCAAATGATTTACATGGAGATTTTTTTAGTGAAGAAAATGGTAAAGAGACAATAGGGGGTGCTTCTAGACTTTCTGGTTATATAAGTAAAGTAAGAGAAGAAGAAGATAATGTTATTTATGCTATAGCAGGTGACATGTTTAGAGGTAATGTCATAGATGCTGAATATAAAGGTATATCTACTATAGAGATAATGAATATGATATCACCTGACGTAGTAACTATAGGTAATCATGAAACAGATTATGGACTAGCACATTTATTATTCTTAGAGAAGTGTGCAAGATTCCCTATAATTAATGCTAACTTATTTATCAAGACTAATATGTCTAGATTATTTGAACCATATCATATAGTTAAAATAGATGGTATGAAAATATTATTTATTGGAGTAGTTACTGAAGAAGTACTTGCTAATACTAAGAATGAAGGATTAGTAGGTACTTTCGTAGATATAAATGAAGCTGCTAATGAAGTAGGAAGAATATGTAATACATATAATGCTATAGATATAGATTATACTGTTTTACTTACTCATATTGGATTTGAAGAAGATAAGAAACTAGCTGAACTTCTAGATCCAGCATGGGGAGTAGATGTTATTATTGGAGGACACTCTCATACTCTTATAGATGAACCTGCAGTGGTAAATAATATATTAATAGTACAAGCTGGTACTGGTACAGATCAAATAGGAAGATTCGATTTAGTAATAGATACAGTTAATAATTGTACTCATAAATGGAAATGGAAATGTATTCCTATAAATGATAAAACTTGTCCTAGAGATTTAAAACTAGAAGATTTAATTAATGGTTATAAAGGACAGACAGATCTAAAATATGGAAGAGTTATTACAAGACTTAATAGAGAACTTACTCATCCAGATAGATATCAAGAAACTGAACTAGGAGATTTATTTGCAGACATACTTAAAAATAGTTTAGGTCTAGATATAATGCTTTTAGGATCAGGTTCAATAAGACTTGAGAAGATGGGACCAATAGTAACAGTACAAGATCTAATGGAAGTATTCCCATATGATGATTCTATACATTTAGTTAAAGTAACTGGAGCACAACTTAAGAGAATGCTTCTATATATGCTTAGAGATGATGCATTTAATGGAGCACATACTGAGTTCTATCAATTGTCTGAAGGATTACATGTTACATATGATATGAAAAATCATGAGATAACTAAATTTACTTTTGAAGGAAAGAATATTAAAGATGATGATGTATTTAAATTAGGACTTCAAAAGTTCCATTATAACAATATTGAAGGTGGATTTAATATCAAGTTATCTGAACTAGAAGAAAATGGTAAGAGTAAGATAATTGCTACTAGTTGTAGAGAAGTACTAGAAGAGTATATGTCTAACAATCAACATCTTGATTCTTGGGTAGAAGATAACAAAAGATTAATAGTAAATAAGTAGATAGTAAACTATCTACTTTTTTGTTATATAATTAATGATAGAGGTGTCATATGAAAGAGAGTATAAATAGAATAAAAGAAGAGATAGGTAGTGCACTACTAGTTGCAGTATCTAAGACTAAGAGTAATGAGGAAATACTCGAAGCATATAACTTAGGTATAAGAGATTTTGGAGAGAATTACGTACAAGAATTAACTAGTAAAATGGATACTTTACCAAGTGATATTAGATGGCATATGATAGGACACTTACAAACTAATAAAGTAAGAGATATTGTTAAAAGAAATATATACTTAATAGAATCAGTAGATAGTATTAAACTTGCTAAAGAGATTAATAAAGAAGCTATTAAGAATAATAAGATAGTTAATATATTGATAGAAGTTAATATAGCAAATGATAGTAATAAAACTGGGTGTAATAAAGATGATTTAGATAGCATTGTAGATTCTATTAAAGAACTATCTAATGTCAGTTTAAAAGGCTTAATGTGTATTGCACCTCACATTAATAATATTGATAGTATTAGAAATTCTTTTAAAGAAATGAAAATATTAAAAGATAAATATAAGTTAGATTTATTATCTATGGGTATGAGTAATGATTATAAGATTGCTATAGAAGAAGGAGCTAATATAGTAAGAATAGGTACTAAGATATTTGGAGAAAGAGTTTACTTAAATAATTAATAAAAAAGAGACATATGTCTCTTTTTATTTATATTATTGTAGGTACTAAGAAATATATTAAGAACAGTATAAATATTATTAATGTTACCCATGTTATTTCTGGTTTTGGTTTAACTGTTGTCTTATTTCTCTTATATCTAATAAGATCTATTAGATATACTATTAAATCTATTATAGTGAACATTACAATTCCTGCTCCTATACCATCAGTAATAGAGTAGGCTAGCAACATTATGATTATTGTTGTAAATGATGGAACAGCATTCTTAATATTGGCAAAATCTATATCTGTTACGTTTTGAACCATTAATGCTCCAACATATAGTAGTGCAGATGCTGCAGCTGCTGATGGAATGAATGCGAATAATGGAAGTAAGAATATAGATAGTAAGAATAGTATTGCTGCAGTTAGAGCAGTAAGTCCTGTTTTACCTCCTGCTGCTACTCCTGTTCCACTTTCTACGAATGTAGTTACTGTACTTGTTCCTAGTAATGAACCAATTATAGTAGCACTACTATCAGCGTACATTATCTTTCCAAAGTTAATTGGTTTATCATCTTTATCAACTAGATTAGCATTCTTACAGCATCCAATTATTGTTCCCATAGTGTCAAACATATCTATCATAGAGAACGATATGATGATCATTATGGATGTTAATAACGATCCTTTTGGAATAGAGAATCCATTGTTAAATAATGATAAGAATACTTCATTATTATTAAAGAAGTTTCCTATGTTTTCCCAAAACTTCCAGCTTATTCCACTTTCTTTTCCAAGAAGAATATCTATGTTAGCTACTCCTAGTGGAATAGATAATAGAGTAGCGGCTGCTATTCCTATAATAACTGCACCACGTACTTTATAATGTGAAAGAATAGTTATAATTATTAGTCCAAATATGGCTACTGCTGCAGTACAACCATATCCTCCTAAAGCCCATACTTCTTTGCTGTTAAAGTCTAGTAATTGTATTAGAGTAAACTTATTACCTACGATTATATTTGCATTTTGAAGTCCTATGAAAGCGATGAATAATCCAATCCCAACTGAGATACTAGATCTAATTGGTTTTGGAACACCATCAAATATTTTTTCTCTTAGAGATATTTTATCTCCTTTTTTATTCCTTCCAGCTGGAATAAATGATAATAGTAAGAATATGATACCACTTACGAAGACGAATGCCATTGCATTTCCATAAGAGAATGCAAATCCCATACTTCCTCCAATTATCGTACCAACTAGAGCATTGAGTCCCATACCAGGTGCTTGTGCAAGTGGCATTTTAGCTAGTAACGCCATTAGTAGAGTACCAATGAATGCTCCTAGTGCTGTTGCAATAAATACACTAGTAAATCTAGGGTCTGCTGTACCATTAAGTAAGATATTATTTGGGTTAACTACTAAGATGTAAGCCATAGCTAAAAATGTTGTAATACCTGCAAAAATCTCTGTCTTGTGATTAGACTTACGTTTTTTTATTTCAAAAAACTTATCTAACTTGTTTTTCATATACACCTCTCTTCCATATTATAATTATTTCATTATATCAATCTAAAAACAATACGTTAATAAATATTTTATATGTGATATAATTAATGATAAGAGAAATAGAAAAAGAAGGATTACTTATATCCTTCTTTTTTATTTAATTGACTATGAAATACTTTATATATATAATAATAAGCAATATTTATGTATAGGGGGGTCTATGGATTACGATAAGTTAGTTAATGATGATGGAGTATATCTATACAAAGATGATAGTTTTAATACTATAAATGCTTCTTTAGATTTTATAGCAGAAACAGGTAATAGAGAGAATGCAGTATACGATTTATTATGTGATTATATGTTAAAAGCTAATAAGAAGTATTCTACTAGTGAGATTAATAAGAAATATAAAGAATACTATGGATTTGGTGTCGATGTAAATACAGATAGACAAGCTGGTAATAGATTCTTTACTTTTTTTATAGATATGGTATCACCTAGTGTAATTAGTGATGATTATAGTAAAGAAGCTTTTGAGTATGCAAAAGATATATTATTAAATCCAGATTTTACAAGACAAGATATACTTGATACTATCAAGAGAGTTAGACTTGCAGGACTTGCTTCAGCAGAAGCTGATCCTACTAGAAAAGCAAAAGATTTATTCTATTTAAATATGTTCCCTAATCCAGAACTAGAATATGAATATACTACTGATATGGATTATGTTAAAAAGTTATATGATTCAATTACTCTCGATGAAATGAAAGAATTGTATGAGAAAACTATTAATAAAGATAAGTTCTATAGGGGATTAGTATTTGGAAATACTAAAGATGAAGAATTTAAAAGATTTAGAGAAATATTTCCTTATAAAAGTAAAATGGATACTTTAGAATTTAAGAATACTAATGGTCTTAGAGAAGGTACTTTAATAATACCTAGTGAAGATGCAGAAGAGTCATCAGTATATATTACTTATACAATGGATAATTTAGATAAAGGAACTAAAGATATACTTTACGATATATTAAATGGAAGTAGTGAGTTATGTTCAAATATTATTAGAGATAAACATGGTCTTGCATATGAAGCCAATGCAAGACTTGGAGTATACGGTAACTTACTTATTATACATGCCAAGATAGATAAAGATAATATAGATGAATTAATTAAAGCTTCTGATGAAATAGTCGAGACTATTCAAGATAAAGAGAAAATAAAACCACTTCTTGAAAGAGCTAAAGAATCTCTTAAGAATGGTGATTATATATTATCTGAGAATAGAGATTCTATGTATTATGAACTTTATACTTATATAAATGGTTTATATAAAGGATACGATAGAAATAAATTTATTGAAGGATTAGATAATGTTAAAGAAGAAGATATAACAGGTGTCACTAAGACTTTAAAGAAAAGAAATGTATTTATGTATAGAGGTGATGCTAAATGAGAAACTATAAGAAAATAATTCTTAATAATGGTATTCCATTATATTTATATAATGATCCTTCATTAAAACAAGTATTTGTTAATTATATAGTTAAATATGGTTCTAGTGGTGAGATGTTTGATTTTGAACATGATGGTGTTAAACATCATGTTACTCCAGGACATGCACATTTTCTAGAACATTTAATTGGTGAACATTCTAGTTCAGGTAATATATATTCTAATTTTACTAATAGATGTTATTATGCTAATGCATATACAGCTAATAATCATACATCATATTATTTCTATGGAGTTAAAGATGTTAAAAAATCTATTAAAGAATTAATTGAGGCAATAGATAGACCAGTATTTGATTATAAAGATGTTAATCATTCTAGACATGCTATTGAGGAAGAAGCAGCTACTTTATGTGATGATTATAAACAAGAAGCTGTATATTTAACTGAAAGAAACTTATATGGTGGAGTAGAATTATACGATGATACATTATCTCCAATAGGGGATAGAAAAACTAATCATAATATTACTACTAGAAACTTAAAGAAATGTTATGATGCTTTCTATAATGATGATAATAAAGTATTAGTAATGGCAGGTAACTTTAATGAAAAAGAATTAGTAGATTACTTAAATGAAGTATATGCTAATATTCCTAGACATAAATCTAAATTAATACTTCCTAGATATGATTATGATCCAATAAGAAAAAAAGAAGATGTAATAGAAAAAGATAATTCAGAAAATTATGATGCTTTAGGTATAAAAGTAAAGAAACCAGATGGTATTAGTGATAGAGATATGTATTATTTTACAGATCTATTAACTAATCATATTTATTATAATGATGAATTTGTAGATGATTTAAAAAATAGGGGAATAGTAGATAATCTTCATTATTGTTTCTATACTACTAATGGTGATTATACTAATATTCTACATAGTTATATTTCTCCCAAACCAGAAGAATATATGAAAAGATTACTAGATAAGTTTAATAAAAAAGATATGACTAAAGAAGAATATGAATTACTTAGAAAAACTCTTATTTCTGATGAGGTTAGGGTATTAGATAATAAATATGATATGCCAAGTAGATTTGGTGAAAGAATGTTTTATACTACTGATTATTCTGATATAGATTATGTAAGAGGCTTTGATTACGAAAGATTTAAAGATTTGTATGACAAAGTAAATTTTGATACTTATACAACAGTTAAAGTAAAAAGTAAGAAAAAGTAAAATAAAAAAAAGAGGTTTAAACCTCTTTTTATTTATTTTGTTTTAGTATACTGTTTTCCACTATTGTTGTTGATATTTTCTTTTGATCCAACTAGTGAAGCAGCATAGCTTTCAAGAGCTCCTGGCAAAGCATTTCTATCATCTACAATTTTAACTTTATCTATTTCAGTTAGTATTGTAGTACCATCTTTTAAAGTAAGTTGAATCTTATCGTCTTTTTCATAGTCTCTCCAAGAGATAATATCAAGAATAGATACAGTATCGTCATCTCTTAATATTAATGCTTTGTTAAAACTATATTTGAAATCTGCTAATCTTTTATTCCATCCTTTTTCGAAATCTATAGAAGTTCCCATTTCGTCATCATGATAATAGATAACATCATCATCATTAGATAGATTTTTAATATAACTTTTTAAGTTTTTTTCACTATCTGTATAGATTAATTCTAATTGATGAGTGCTAGATAATACTACTAATCCAGTAGCAGTATAAAATTGTACTTGTGTTCCTTCATAGTCATTGTATGAATCAATGGCTACTACTGAAATATTATTACCATTTGGTTCTACAGCTACGTTAAAGCTCTTGTTTAAATCAATAGCTTGTCTGTTGCACCCAGTTAACATTAACGTAACTCCTCCAGCAGCAAGTAGTAATAATGCTTTCTTTCTAATATTCATATTTTTTTCTTTCATAATTAAACCCTCCTTATAGTCTAAAAAAAGACCTTTATATTTCTATAAAAGTCTTGCTCTATTAAGTTTAATCCGGATAAACGTGTTGACGGATATAAACCATCGTATAGATGAGAACTACTCCCTCTTACAACTTACATTATACCACAAAAATGTGGTTTTTTCAAGTTTTCATGGTGTTTCTTTAAACTGTTACAAGAGAATTAAATAATACTATAATCCTAACTGATATCCAATTAGGGTTTTTATTAATTTATAATTGTTATATAATAAGTGTATAGTAGGTGGATATATGAAGAAGAATGTAACAGGTTATCTATATTTTTATATACATTTTATAGTAGAAATAGTATGTTTTTTCTTTTTAACTAGAGTTAATAGTACATCTATTATAGTATGGTTAGTACCATTTATATATGATGGTGTAGCATTCGTTCCACAAAGTATAATTGGATACTTATCAGATAAGTATCCAAAGATTAATATGGGTATAATTGGAATAATATTATTATTGATATCGTATCTATTATATGGATTAACTAATATTAATATTTATATAACATTAATAATATTATGTTTAGGTAATGCATTTCTACATGTAGCAGGAGCTGAAAATACTTTGAAGACATCAGGTGGTAAACTTGCTCCTTCAGCAATATTTGTAGCAGGTGGATCATTTGGTGTTATTACAGGAAGACTTCTTGGAACAACACTTATTAGTCCATTAATATTTATTCTTCCAATACTATCATTAATACCGTTTGTTCTTCTTGCAGATAAGTTTGTTGATAATAAGAGTAATTGTAAAAAATATAATTATGTAAAGGAAAATATCAGTCCTTACATTGTAGTATTAATAGCTTTTTTAGTTGTAATAGTAAGAGGATATTTAGGATATGGAATACCTACTAGCTGGAATAAGACAGTAGTACAAAATGTAATATTTTTCTTTACTATGGGACTTGGTAAAGCATTAGGAGGAATATTATCAGATAAGTTTGGTATAAGAAGGGTAGCAGTTCTCTCGACACTTCTTGCAATACCATTCTTATGCTTTGGAGATAATATTATGATAGTATCCATAATAGGAGTCATGTTCTTTTCTATGACTATGTCTATTACACTTGGAATACTAGTATCAGAACTTAAAGATACTCCAGGTCTAGCATTTGGAATTACTACAATAGGATTATTTTTAGGAACTGCTCCAATATTTTTTATTAAATTAACTCAACAAATAAATATTATATTAATAATAGTTATTTCAATAATATGTTCAATAGCATTAGGATGGGTATTAAAGGGGGAGAAACATGGATAATATATTTAGTAGAGTATATATAAGAGGTAATGAAGTATTATTTTATTCATATCTAGTAGTTATGGCTATAATAATGGTTCTTACTTTAATATTTGTAATAAAGGAATTAAAGAAAAAATGATAATGAGCGATTTACCTCTCATAATGATAAAGTGTTTATTGTGTACTATTGTAATAGAGAGTATAATTGGTATTGTAATAGGAATAAAAGATAAGAAAGATATACTTAATGTAGTTCTTGTTAATATACTTACTAATCCAATAGTAGTAACTGTTCCTATATATATGATGTATAGAGTTAATGTTCAAGCTAGATATATATCTTTATTTATACTGGAAGTATTAACAGTAATAGTAGAAGGATTTATATATAGTAAAGTATTTAAATATAAAAGAATTAATCCATTTTTAGTAGCGTTAATACTAAACCTTGGATCATTTCTAATAGGTGAAATTATTAATAGATTATTTTAATAATAATTTAAATAAAAAGAGAAAGGGTGAAAGAAATGAAGAAAATATTTAAAGGATTATTATTGATGTTAGTATTTTTATTACCAATGGTAGTAAATGCTGATATGGGTGCACCAATGACTATTAAATACAACGCAGTAGTAATAAAAGAAGGTGGAATTGACTATTACGATTTAGGTAAAGAGAAAAAAGGACATCTTAATAAAGATACAGAGATCGTAGTGCATGGAGAAACTAATTTTGATAAAGAAATAGAGTTATATTTCTGTTTTGCTAATGATGATACTAAATGCTTCTATACTGTTGATGTTGATGGTATAGCACCAAAAGATAAAGGAGTAGTTGATCCTACAAAAGTAAATGTTCGTAGATTAAATACACCAAAAGAGTTTATGATAAATGCTGACAACTTAGAATTAAAAGAAGGACCATCAGCAGTTTATAAGACTGTAACAACTCTTAAAAAAGGACAAAAAGGTAAATATAGATATTTTTATGACAATCATTTCTATATTGAAGTAGATGGTTATAAAGGTTGGGTTAATATAATGGGTAAGACAGTATTAACTAAATCTTTAGGAGCTATAACTGTAAATGAAGTTAAAACTAATAAATGTGGAGTAATACCTAAAAATACAGAACTTACAGAAGTATGGGAAGCTAGTATGTGGGATGGAGTATCTCTAGTTATTTATAACGGATGCGAAGAATTCATTTCTACTTTTAAGTCATCAGAAATATTTATTTACTCAATACCAGCTGAAATTGTTACAAGTGGAAAAACAACTTTTACAGATGTTGCAGATGGTAAGACTACCGAGTTACCATCAGGAACAAAAGCAACACTTATAGCACAATATGGTGGAACAATTAGTGGTGGTGAAACTCTATATGTTAACTATAATAATGTTAAGGGATGGCTTAAAACTACAGAAGAAAGTAGTTATGAATATGTAAATGGATATCCTTCTGAAGCTGAATGGGTAAATGATACAGATCCAGTTTCAGATGATAATCCAGATGAAGCTCCAGTATCATCTTCTGATGATAATCCTGATACAACTGGTGATGTAGCACCTCCAGACCCAAAGCCAGACCAAGATCAAAAAGAAGAAACAAAAGATAATAAATCTAAAGGATTTAATAAATTAGCTATTATAATAATGTGTTGTATTGGAGCATTTGCAGTTGCAATTGCTGCAGTAGTAACAATCATATTAGTTAATGTTGGAAAGAAGAATAAGAAAGCTCCAGCTCCTGCACCAGCAGTAGTACCAGAACCAGAAAAGACTGAACCTGTTAATGAAGAAGTAGAAGAAGAGCCAGCACTTGAAGAAAAACCAGAACCTGCACCATTTCCAGTAAAGCCTGTAGAAGATCCAGAAGAAAAACAAAAAAATGAAGAAAAAGATAATCAATAATTGATTGTCTTTTTTTTGTGATATAATTTTATTATGAAAGGATAATTAATTATGAACGAAGAAAATAAAGAAATTGTGAACGAACCAGTAGCTAATACTGTTGAACCGGTGGTTAATACTGTTGAACCGATAGCTAATACTGTTCCAATAAAGAAAAAAAAGAATAAGATATTGATAATAATACTTGCTATTATAGCAGTTCTTATAATAGTTTTTGTAGTAGGTTATTATCTATTTGTTTGGCCATATATTCCTATTCCAGATAGTGCTAAAAAACCTGTAGTTATGGATACTGAAAACTTCATCTTTGCGCGTAAATGTGGTGTAGCTAAAATAAACATATATGGTGGTGATGAGCCTGATCTTAGTGAGGTATGTCCAGAAGATGGATTATATACTAGTTATGATAAATTTATTAATGAAGTAAAAGCAAAAGGAGTATTATCAGAAAAAGATTTCGAAAATAATGATTATTACTTCTTTAAATATGGCTCAATTTCTTATAAAGAGAATGAGAAACCAATATCAATGAATTTAACATTTGGAGTGCTAACTGTTACAACTGGATATAATCTTAATGAGGATTGTAGTAGTGTAGATTTTCCTACTATTGGTGGAGATGGTTATTTGGTAAAACTTAAAAAGGGTACAAAAGTAAATAGTTTTATACTAATACGTAAAGAGATGAATGGTAAGAAATGTAATCCTAATAGTGTTGCACTTAAACCATTAATATATATTTATCCAGAAAAGGATATGATGGTTAATATAAAACTAGATAATAAAGACTTAATTACTACTAGTTATCCTAAATATATAGATGGATGGACAGTTAAGGCTAACAAGAATGGAAATCTAGAATATGAAGGAAGAAATTATTATGGTTTATACTGGGAAGGAAAGAACTACGATGCTCGTGAAACTCGTTATGGATTTGTAGTTAAAGGAGAAGATACTTCTAAATTCTTAGAAGAGAAATTAGAGCTACTTGGACTTAATGAAAGAGAAGCAAATGAGTTCATAATATACTGGCTTCCTAAGATGGAACATAATAGATATAACTATATTAGATTTGCTAGTATGGAAGAATTAAATAGTTACATGGCTTTAGATATAGAACCTAAGCCTGACACTTTAATTAGAGTGTTTATGGAATATAAACCATTAGATGAGTATAAAGAAGTTAAAGAACAAGAGTTAGTAAAAGTTCAAAGAAAAGGTTATACAGTAGTAGAGTGGGGTGGAAGTGAAATAAAATAGAAATTAGATTATCTAATTTCTTTTTCTTTTTATGATATACTTTAGAGGGAAGTGATGTTTATGATAGGTGCAATTATAGGAGATGTAGTTGGATCAAGATATGAATGGGATAATAATAGAAGTAAAGATTTTGAATTATTTGGTGAGGATAACAGAGCAACAGATGATTCTATAATGTCTTTGGCAGTTGCTAAGTCTTTACTTGATTGTGATGGTAATTATGATAATTTAAAAGATGTTACTATAAAGAATATGGTAGAGATTGGAAGAAAATATCCAAACTGTGGTTTTGGTGGAAAGTTCTATCACTGGATTATGACTGATAATCATGAACCATATAACAGTTTTGGTAATGGTTCTGCTATGAGAGTTAGTAGCTGTGGTATCGTAGGTAAAGATTTAGATGAAGTTAAAAAGTTATCTAAGATAGTTACTGATGTATCTCATAATCATCCTGAAGGAGAAAAAGGAGCAGAAGCAATTGCGTGTGCTGTGTATCTAGCTAACAACGGAAGTAGTAAAGAAGAGATAGAAGAGTTTATTAGAACAAATTATTACGATATAGATTACGTTCTACCTGAGATAATGTACGATTATACATTCGATGTAACATGCGCTGGAAGTGTACCACAAGCTCTAGAAGCATTCTTCGAAAGTGATTCTTTTGAAGATACAATTAGAAATGCCATTTCTATTGGAGGAGATAGTGATACAATAGCAGCTATGGCAGGAAGTGTTGCAGCAGCATACTACGGAGTACCAGAAGATATAAAAGAAAAAGCTTTATCATATTTAAGTCCTGACTTATTAGAAATATATAATAATTTTGAAAATAAATATCCGCTTAATAAGAAGGAAATATCTAAAACTCGATAATATTGAAAAATTAAGTAATATATGATATAATAGCTCCTCGAAAAGGGGATACTATTATGAATAAAAGTACTAGAATAAATGAAATCTTAGGTGCTAAAATATTTCAGAAATATGTATTTAAACTAGAGAAATTAAAATTTATTATAAGTGATAAGCTATTTCCTAATGTTCAAGATACTTACGAAGTAAGACTTAATAAAGCTTTAGATAAAGCTTTAGCAAATGAAACAGATGAAGAAAAAAGAGAAAAAGTATTAAAGAAATATCATGATAAAGTATTAATGTCTAGAAAAGAAAATAACAATAAACATAATAGGAACTATCATATAGATAGAGATAATCCAATGGAATTTGTTAAGTACCTAGAGAATAATAAAAAAATACATAAAAGAGGGTTAATAAGTAATGGTATAATATATCTCATACTTATTCCGCTTTTAATAACTGGAGTAATAAATCCAATTCTTGGTTATTCAATACTCGCTATTAATACAGTTCATAGTTTTATTAACTTTGAATGTGTTAATCTTCAAAACTATAATATTAAGAGGTTTGAAAATAATAGAGAAAAGTTTGAAAAGATGAGAAAGAAAAGAGAAGAAAGAGATTTAGAAAAATATAAAGATATAAGTCCAGTTATAGCAAGTAAGATAAGTAGTCAAAGAGAGATACCGAAACCAGAAGAGGTAGTTAAAGAAATGACTACTAAAGAACAATTAGAAGAAATGAGAAATTTATTACTCTCATATAAGAGTGAAAATAAATCTAATGATAAAGTATTAAGAAAGGGTGGTAGAATATGGCAACATTAATTGAAATTCCTGCTTCAAGTCTTGTAACACTTGGTTCATCAAGTTTAACTTGTAGTGATGATGACAGCACACTTCATAGTTTAGGATCATTATTATCAGCAACTGGTACGACAGTTACATTATCTGGTGGTGATACTTTAATACTTAATGCTAAGGCAGAAGAGTTAAAGACAACAAAAGCTTATGTACAATCATTAAGTGAAGAAGAAAGAGCAAGAATGTTTGAATTGTTAGATGAACAAGAAGAAGTTATTACAAGAGAAGAAGTTAAAAAATTAAGTTTAAAGAAATAGAAGAAGTGGGTAACCACTTCTTTTGTTATAGGAGTTTTTATGAAAATAATAAGTATTAAAGATAAGAACAATTATTTAACAGAGTATATCAAATTATGTTCTCTAGAGTGGGGAGAATCTAATACTAGTGAAGACTATATAAAGAAGAAAAAAGATGAAATACTAAATACTGATAAAGTAATAAGTATACTTGGATTAATTGATAATAGAAAGTTAATTGGATTCATCTCTCTATTTAAATACGATGGTGATGAAAGAAGAGATTTAACTCCTTGGTATGCTACTATGTATGTAAAAGATGTATATAGGAATAAAGGTTACTCTAAGATACTTAATAAAGCAATACTTGATGAAGCATCTAGATTAGGATTTAATAAAATTTATTTAAAGAGTGAACTCGTTAACTACTATGAAAAGTTTGGCGCTAAGCATATTGATAAATTAAATAATGGAGAGAACTTGTACTATATCGAAATAAATAAAAAGGCTATATAGTTATTATGTTTTTTTGCTATAATAAGCTTTGGTGATTACTTATGTTTTCTAAAACAAATTTAAAACATATATTAATACTTGCTATTGGATTCTTTTGGTGTAGTGCTATATATTTAACACAGCAAACGCATATGCTAATTTATTGTGATAAGAATTATGTTAATATGGTAGCAATATTATTTGGGAGTATTTCTATGGCACTAGGAATTCTACTATATATGATTATATATAAAAAAAGTAAAAATCTTAAAACATATTATGCATTATTTTCTATATTTTCTATAGTAAGTTCTATTTTGTTTTTTGGAATAGAAAATAAAATAATTATGAGTTTATGTTTATGCTTAACTTGTTTACTTGGAACAGCGGGTTTTGGAGTAGGATATCATTTTTCTTTGATAGCGTTTAATATAGAAAAAGAATATAGAGGAAGAGTATTTGCAATCGGATATGGATTAGGATCAGTCCTAACTTATTTACTAGCTCTTTTACCTGTATCATTTTATGGATCTATATCTTCACTATTAATATATATTCCAGTAATTCTATTTAATATTTTATTAATATATAAAAATAGAGAATTGTTAATTGTTAATAATGAAAGTTATACAGATAGTTATAAAAAATATTTTATGATACTATCTATAATAGTATTATCTATGTCATTAGTATCTGCTCTATCTACTGATGTAGTGTCAACACGTATATTTGAACTTGAAGGACTATTTGCAAATACTAGAATATATTATTGCTTAGGATTATTGCTTGCTGGATACTTAGTAGATAAAAAGAAAGATATATTTGATATAGCAACACTTATGAGTTTTGTATTTTCACTTTTGGCAATAGTGCTATTAGATAAGAATATATCTACTCAAATAGTTATAGCATTAACATATTTTTTTGTAGGATTCTTCGTAGTATTTAGAACTCTTACTTTTGTTAATTTATATGATCAAAAAAAAGGAACACTTCATCTGTGTGCAATTGGATTAATGTACTCTAGAATAATGGAAGGATTACTAAATATATTCCAAGCAGAGTTAACTAAAAATTATACTTTATTAATTGTTATAGAAGCAGTAATGCTATGTATAGTGTTATGGGTTTATCTATTATATTATCTTAAAAATAACAGAACACCTAATGATAAAATTAAAGAATTATCTGCTAAATATAAGTTGAGTGCTAAAGAAGAAAAAGTATTAGAATTATTAATACAAGATAATACAAAAAAAGAAATAGCGGATAAACTTTATTTATCTGTTAATACGATTAAGATTCATGTAACTAATATCTATAAGAAAACAGGTATGACAAGGACAGAATTAAGAGAAAAATGTAACTTAAGGGCTGAATAGCCCTTTTTTAGTACTTCTTTATTCTAGTTATTTTTGATAGATTAAAGAAGAAAGGAAGTTATTATGAGAAAAGGAAATAAGAAATTAATTTTATTATTATTATTTGTTTTAGTTTTGGGAGTTACTGGTTGCTCTAAAAACATATTAAAAACCAAAAAAGGTGAAGATTTAAAAATTGTTAAATCAGAAACAAGTAAAATAGAATATGAAGACTTTAATAATGGTAATGTAAAGATGCAAATACCTAAAGGTTGGAAAGTAGAAGTACCAACTACAGTTACATATTCAGGATATTCATTTAAAGTATATAATCCAAAAGATAAGAATTATATGTTTACTTTTTCACTTGGATTAAGTGGATTCTTAAAAACTGAAAAAGCGAGAAAGAAATGGGCATCACTTTATCCATCATCAGTATATGGTCAATTAGCACCTATTGATCCTAGAACTACAGAACAGTTCTATAAAGTATGGAATACTACAGCAAAAGTAGGTAATAAAATGATCAATCAAGAATTCTTTGTATATTTAAATAATTTTGAAGTAATTGAAAATCTAGGAAAAACGCCTCTTGGTGGAGATGTTTTAAGAGGTAAATTTGTAAATGCTAATAATGAACCAATGCAAGGACTATTTACTGCATCTTTATTTGATCCAGGTTCATATTATATGTATGGACTAGATTTAGCACCACTAAATTCTTATCACAATATTATGATGTTTGCACCAGATACAGAATTTAATAACTGGCAAGCAATATATGATCACTGTTTAGCTACTATTGAATTTACTGATTCATTTATGGCAGGATTTAATAGAGAGCAATCAACACAAGTAGCAACAGTTCAAGCAAATGCAAAAATATATGATGAGATATCAGATATGATAATGGACTCTTGGGATAAGAGAAGTAGTTCTTACGATGCTATAAGTCAAAAGAGAAGTGATGCTACTCTTGGATATGAAAGAGTATATAATACTGATACAGGAGAAGTATATAGAGCATATAATGGATTTACAGATACTTATAGTGGAACAAAATATAAACCAGTAACAGATGATATGTATAAATCACCAATAAGTGGTTACATAGAAAAATAATAATAAAGAGAATATAGCAATATATTCTCTTTTAATATATAATAACCTTTAAGGAAGTGGTAATAATGAATATTAAAATACTTCATAATGTAGAAGGAGCTAAAGAAGCTACTGGAGTAGCAGTAATAATCGACGTGTTTAGAGCATTTACTGTAGAAGCTTATCTAATGAATAATGGAGCTAAGAAACTTATTCCAGTAGGAGATCAAGAATTAGCATATGCTTATAAAAAGAATGATCCAAATGTAATATTAATAGGGGAAAGACATGGAAAGATACTTCCTGGATTTGATTATGGTAATTCACCATCACAAATAGAAAATGTTAGATTCGATGGTAAGACAGTAGTGCATACTACTAGTGCTGGAACACAAGGTATAGCTAATGCTAGTAAAGCAGATGTTATATTAACAGGAAGTTTAGTAAATGCTAAAGCAATAGCAAATTATATATTAGAAAATAATTATCAAGATGTATCACTTGTAAGTATGGGACTAGAAGGATTAAGAGATACAGATGAAGATATTCTATGTGCTGAATATATTAAAAGCTTATTAATGAATAGTCCAATAGAATTAACACAAAGAATAGAGAAATTAAAAGAAACAGATGGTAAGAAATTCTTTGATCCAGAATTACAAGAGATATTTCCTGAACCAGACTTCTTTTTAAGTACTGATGTAGATAAATTTGATTTTGTATTAAGACTAGAAAAAGATGAAGAAACAAATGAAAATTGTATAAAGAAAATAAAAGTAAAAAAGAGTTAGATTTCTAACTCTTTTTATTTTAATTATAATAAGTTTTAAATATATTATTAGAAAAATCAAATACAGTATTTTTACTTCCTACATAATATGAATTTGAATCAAAATAAGAAGTATTAAAGTATTTATCT
>JAEEGL011678476.1_pt1 | contig 26966 bp, 8 predicted proteins | sample 9134231 | NCBI WGS metagenome assembly JAEEGL01 (sample SAMN16246548, study PRJNA631951) | gut metagenome | biome: gut microbiome; feature: rumen; material: fiber-attached | host: Bos | place: Iran: Karaj | collected 2018-10 | reverse complement strand
AGGAAGAGGTTAAGATGCCTTCAGTATCCTTCAGAAAGAGCGCAAATGGTATGTCAGTTGCCATTGACGCTCCCGAGGGAGCCTTTCCGGAGGGCACAACAGTCAGCGTTTCACCTGTATATGACAGCGGTATTCTTGAAGCAGTAAAGGACACTGTTGAGCAGGAAGCTAATGCAGGTGGAGACGAATCCGTTAAGACTGTTGAAAAAGTAATAGCTGTAGATATCACCTTCTCATACAAGGGAGAGGAGATTGAGCCGCAAAGACCGATAACAGTCAAGATCTCATCATCAGAGATTGCTGCCAGTGAAGAAACCGCGGTAGTGCACGTTGATGACGGCGGCGATGCTTCTATAGTATCGGATGCCTCCATAGATGGAAGTACGGCAGAATTTGAGAGCGATGAGTTTTCAATCTATGCTATCGCGACTATTATTCCGGATGATGACCCGGAAGTGCTTACACGCAAGTATTCCTTTGAAGATATTAATGATAATACCGATGCGTACGAAGCCTACTATTTCTTCAATGAAGCGGGAGAGAAGGTAGACAATCAGATCATAAGGAGCATTGACGGCGGCAATGTACTTGCAGTAGTTGATGCACCTTACCATGAGGGAAGGATATTTGAAGGATGGTTCCTGTGGGAAAACGGAGCGTTTGGCAACAAGGTTGAGCTCGGCAAGCCCATAGATTTAACCGGACTAAAGGAAAATGAATCTGTAATTTTAAGATCGAAGTACAAGAGCAAATTTACAGTTACATATAAGGATGAACTGGGTACAGTTCTGGAGACAGACACTGTAGACAATGAGGATGGGGCATATACAGTAGACATACAGTATACTCCTTATGATCCCGATAAGGGATTCCTTGGATGGGAGGCCGTTGAGAGTACCGGAGGCAATATAAGTGCTGACAATATTTCGGATTCAGTATACCCCAATGGAACGGCGGTTACTTTAAGCGGCAACGTTGTTTTGAAAGCATATACCCCTGTTGGTAACTGGCTCTCATTTAATGAGAACGGCGTTGGCGCGAGCTACACAGCACCCCAGTTCGTAAAGAAAGGTGGAAAAGCTGTAAGACCCGAAAACCCGACCAGATTCGGATATCTGTTTGACGACTGGTATGAGGGCAAGCCGACTGAAGTCGGAGGTGATCCGACAGGAGAACAGCCCTTTATATTTGGAGAGATAAATGAGAGAACTACCGTATATGCAAAATGGAAACCCAATACCAAGGCAAAATACACGGTTGTAATCTGGAAAGAGGATCTTGACGGAGAGGGATTATCATATCACGGGTCATACGTTAGAGAGGGACTTGTAGGAACAGAAATAGGATATGATCAGATTTTGCTTAAGCCTTCGGACTATCAGGCAATACTTGTCGGAGATGAAGACAATGAGGAAGTAAAAATTGAGATCATAGGATTCAGACCTAAAAAATTCGATCAGAACAAGAAGATCAAGACAGAGGGTAATACTATTGTTAACGTTGTATTTGAGAGAATAACATACAACATCAAGTTCCGCTATGCAAAGGATGCTGGCAATGGAAGTTATGAGTTTATTAATCTGGAGAAGAATGATCCTTTTGTTATAAACGATAGTAATCTAGTGAATTACTTCCCTACAAATACAAAGGATAGTGAAGGGTATTACTACATTCCGGTACAGATAAAATATGGTGATCAGTTTGGCAATAGGTGGCCTGACTACAGCATATTTAATGATCTTCAGGCTGCAATGACAGGTAATCCCGGATTTAATAACAATTCTGCCAAGAATTATACAAGAATGACCAGCTGGATCCTTATGAAAGGGGCTCCCTTAAAAACTTCGACTGGAGGAGATGGCGGAAACACTGTCAAAGGTAAGATTGATACTCTGGATTATAAGATATTGGGAGATTGGAAGAATCCTGATGGCAATTATCTGACGGCAAGGTTTGATAAACAGGTATACGCATATACGTACAAAATCTACTTTGATGTGATTGAAGGCGAGGAACCTCCTGAGGGTAAGGATATCAAGGAGTTTACTTACGAGGAAAACGGGAATACTGTAACAAAGCAGTATTACTTCGTTGAGGATGTCGCTGTAAGATCAACATCTGAATACGAAGGTCAGAAGCCACCGGCATATAATGGGTTTACGAATAAGGGCTCGACACATCCTTCAGGAGAGAAAAATCTTGATCGACATGTATACTTCTACTACAACAGAAGTACCAATCATGTTCTGTACTATGATGGAATATATGTAAGTGGATCTAACCAGAAAGATATTCTCAGAGAATATGAGGACAGGGGGCTTATAGATAAGAGTGAGCCTATACAGGTTGATGCCAGTGTGGCTAATGAAGGCAGCAAAAATCCTACAAGCTACGAAGGCTTCATATTTGACGGATGGTATGGAGATAAAGAGTGCACATCCAGGTTTGATTTCGCGAACGCTACTATGCCTGAGGGTGGAATTAAAGTTTATGCCAAGTGGATTCGCAAGGAGTACAGAGTATACCTTCACACCAATGCAGACAGAGATACTACGTTAGACTGGGGCAATCCTAATCAGGCCACATGCTTCAAGGTGGACTATGGCGAGAAGATAGTCGGGATTTCACAGGTTCACAGAAAGGACTATGAGCTTATCGGCTGGTATTCTGATCCCGGCTTAAATAATCCGTTTAACTTTGATGCTTATGCTATAACCGATAAGGTCACAGTGCCTTATGGTAAGGCCGCAGATGATGCAGAATCAACTGAACGTGACAAGTTTGGAGATGCGTCAGTTTACAAAAACAAGGATGCTGAAAATAACCGCTACTGGGTTGACAGAAAGATCAATCTCTATGCAAAGTGGCGCAAGAAGCTCATCGGAGCCGATGGCATAAGGATTGAATACGATGTTGATCTTGGAGGTGATGACGATCTGAATCTTGTAGTGGACAACACCCTCTACAAGGATATGTCAAAGGCAGAAGTATTGAAGTATACTGCTACAGCTCCAAGCGGCAGTCACTTTGACCACTGGGTTCTTCAAAAGTGGGAGAATAACAGCTTTGTGGACTCAGATAAGTCATTCAGGGAAGGCAATGCATTTACTGTAGATAGTAACTATGCAAGACCTGTGGAGAAAGCAGGGAGTACTGCTGAAGAGCCTGCATATACATACACCATCAGACTGCGTGCTGTATATGCGACTAATAAAAATGAGAAGATCGAGCTGACAAAAATTGTCTACAATGGAAATGGATCGGATGATGCACCCGCAACTACAACTCTTGCATCAGATCCTACTAAAAACCTATTAGTTGGTCAGGACAAAAAGACGGCAACTTTCAGTAAGATCCAGCTCAATGCACCTGTAATGATCGAGGGTGAGATATTTAAGAGGACAGGCTATGCATTCCTCGGATGGGCCAATGAGAACCCGGATGCCACGGCACCTGATTACGTTGAGGGAGACCTTGTAGGTGCTGATAACCTTCCTAAAGATACCAATACTCTCTATGCAGTTTGGGAGAAGCTTCCGGTAGAAGTACTCATAAAGGTTGAGGGTAACACGAGAACCGAGCAGTACAATGCAAAAGAGCAGGGGGTCACAGGCTATAAGATTCTGAGTATAAGCGATCCGTCTTATACTGAAAAAGATTTTGAGTTTAACGGAGAGGCAAAAGCGACCGGCACAAATGTCGATGAGTATCCGATGAACCTTAAAGCTGATCAGTTTGTAAACAGTAATGATCAGTTCATCGCTACCTTTGAGATAGTTAGAGACGGATGGCTCCATATCACGAAAGCACCTGTTGTAATAACTGCAGATGATAAAACCAAGAAGCTTGGGGAGAAAGATCCTGAGCTGACAGGAACCGTTGATGGAGGATTTGGAGAGGTTGACTTTAAAGTTTCCTACACAAGAGAGCAAGGAGAGGAAGTTGGACCGGAATATAAGATAACGACTCTACAAAGCAAAGAGGAATTTGAGAAAAACTTTACCAATTATGTATTTACCATAATACCGGGTAAGCTGACGATCACAAAGGATCCAGAACCGGAACCTGAACCTGAACCTGAACCAAAACCGGAACCGGAGCCTGAACCAGATCCGGAACCGGAACCTGAACCTGAACCGAAACCGGAACCAACGCCGGATCCGGCACCGACACCTGATCCGACACCGACACCAACACCTGATCCGACACCAACACCAACACCAGAGCCGGATCCGGCACCTACGCCAACACCGGATCCTACGCCAATGCCTGATCCTACGCCGACACCAGAGCCGGTACCTGAACCGGCACCGACGCCGACTCCTTCGCCGACACCAACACCGGCACCGACGCCGACACCTGCGCCGACACCGGATCCAACACCTACACCGACGCCGGATCCAACACCGACACCAACACCGGATCCTACGCCGACACCGGCACCTACACCTACGCCGACACCGGCACCTACACCTACGCCAACACCGGATAATCCGGTCTTCAATATACCTCTGGTAGGTGCAGTACTCGGTGCGACCAGGGAAGAACCTGTAGCTACACAGGAAGCTGCGGTTCTGGGCGCAAGACGTGCGGCAACCGAGGATACAGCAAATACCACACTAAGACTCATCGCTATCATTATCGCTGCGGTAGTAGCAGTTTCGCTGATGGTATCGGGCGTCAGAAAGAGGGACGACGAATAGGCTGTTAAAACAAAGATTTATTAGAACTTCACTAATAGCAGACCGGCTGAGATTATCTTGGCCGGTCTGTTTATTTGAGTATTTTTACATGATATTATTATTAATGACTGCCCAAGCTCAAATCTGAAAATGTGTTTGGAAATTGTGCCGCGCTGCAAGTCTGTTCGTATAAAATGATGATAGATATCAGAGAAATTTTTTGAAACCGTGATGGAGGTCAGATATGTCATTTGGCAGAATTAACTTAGGTGGAGAAGAGCAGGAATATAAAGAGAGAAAGAGCTATGTCATAGATACTAAAGAGGAGTCCAAGATCCTCAAAAAGGAGGATGAGACAAATGGTTACAACCTTGTTGTTGAGCCTCCCAAGTTGAAGAAGAAACCTACGGAGCAGTATGACAAAAAGGATATTTCTGTTACGAAGGGCAAGACGGCTTCTGAGCAGATCAATAAAATGGTCAAGAGTGAGGAACAGTATGTGGCTCAGGAGGGGATAAAAAACCTGCATGCGTTAAATGGAAGCATTCAGGCTATCACTGCTATCTTTGGTGAAGAGATGCCCATGCCACAAAAGGATAAAAAGAATAAGATAAGTAAGGAGGCACTGGACAAGTGCAGAGCGGATACTGATCTTAGCTGCATGACTATTGCCTTTATGTACAACAAGCTTGTTATGAACATCGACAAGTGTCTTGAGAATAAAAACGGCGAGACTGACAATGACAGCTTTAAGGATGTGCTGAATGAGCTTAAGCAGCAATGCGAAAAAGAGAGGGAGACTTTTAAGGACAAAGCCCTGCAATACCAGAGTCTTTTTATAAAGGATCCCAAGAAGAAGGGCAGAGTACCTAAGTGGATTGAGGCTCTTGAGTATGCAAGGGGTGAGTATTATGACCTTGATTCACCGGATTATTCATTTATACAGAACAGATCCGGAAGTTCTTCTGAGGTCTTTGGAATAGAGGATAAGAAGAACAAAAAGAAGATATGGTTTAACAAAAATGTAAATGTTCCGCCTGAGGACAGGGCCGAAATGATAAGAGAGCTGTTCGAGGATACATCATTTAAGACACTTTCAGATCAGGATGTGGAGAGCCTTAAGGGTGTCTTTACGGAAATGTATGTTAAAAATGATAAAGGCGTTCTTTACAAGAATCTTCACGAAGCAGGCGAACGAACTGATGCAGACGGATATATCTCTTTTGTTAAAAACAGATATAAGCCCAAGAAGGGTCAGAAAGGAAATCCAATGTATGATTTCCTCAAAAACCTGAAGGGCGACAAGAAAAAAGAAGTGCATGAGCTCCTGGATGGGTTCTGCAGAAGAGAACTCACAAAGAGAATGGCCTATGCAGGCGTTGGTCCTGCGAAGATAAAGCCAAACAGTTCGATGTCCAACAGACATGTGGCTACAAGCAGAATGGCGGGGCTTCTTGGGATACAGAATATAGTGTGCGACTCAAGAACTGCCTATGCTAAACAGGAAGATAATCTCATTAAGGGCAATGTTATGGAAGACTCAGGAGGTATCACCTGTATAAAGGCCGGATTCCAGAGCGGCAATATGTACTTTAGCATGGACTGCATTGCCCAGTTGTTTATGCTGCAGGCACTTGATGCGATAAATGGTCAGACAGACAGGCATCACGGCAATATACATCTTCTTATGGGAAATGGCGGTGTCATATCCGGGATAAGGGCTATAGACAACAACATGAGCCATGGTGAGACGACCATGAAGGATATGTGTTCAATTTCATATAACAAGGTTAAGCCCATTAACAATCTTGTTATATCAGCACTTCCAACCTGGTTTGTCAACAAGATATTCAATATTCAGAAGCCTGTTCTTGAGCTTGTCTTTGCAGACGTTCTTGAGAAATCCGAGATTGATGCCATGTGGAACAGGATCCGCGACTTCCAGGCTATGATAGCCAAGTGTTTCAAATATGATATGAAATACAGGGAGGAAATGGCAAAGAGAGACGGCTTTTATAGGGACGTATATCTTAAGTACAGCGATGAGTATGCTGATGACAACAAGAGAATGCTGGTATCGATGAAAAAAATGTCTGAGAAGGATGGACTTAAGAACACCAATATTCCAAGGTTTCTGCGGCCTTCAGAAGATGAGATATCATATGCCATTAAAAATAAGGATGTGAAGTATCTGGAATGCCCGGATATGTATGAGAGATCGAACATGATATATGAGGACAGGTAAAAAACGCGTAAGCAATGCGGCAGACACTGCGATCTCTTTGAAGAAAAATGAATGAGAGTACATTTTATCCCCCGGAATCTCCCGGGGGATTTTCTGTTTCATTTCATATTTATTTAAAGAGTTAGCAGAAAATTTATCTCAATTTCTATATTTTGTGTATCTATATTTGAAAAATGCATTTTAAAGCGATAAAATTAAAATATGGGTTAATTTGGACATGTTTAGAGGAGATTGGAAAGTGCTAAACAGGAGGGGAATTGCCAGAGCTGTTGTTTTATTGGCAGTTATTGCACTGGCACTCATAATAGCAATAGCAGTGCCGCTTGTGCGCAAAAGGACACAGAGCGTGGCCAGGGATGTGGATGCTCTGTACATCCAGGCGGCAGAGGATGACTCTTATCTCAGATGGGTTCAGGATGGCAACCCTTTTTCTGCCATATATGATTCAGAGAACAAGAAATTCATAGATATAGAGAATGGAATGAAAAAGGTGGATCCGTATGGCACCAGCAAAGAGCACGAGGGAATGGTGATCTATGTAAAGGTTGATGCTAACGGCAATATTAAGACCAGATGGGTTTATCAGGACGACGAAACTATTTTTAAATAAAGTGTGATAGGGAGCGGAACATGGCTAGAAAAAAGATTGGAGAACTTTTAATTGAAAAGGGATTCATAACTGAGAATGAACTGAAATTTGCTCTGGATATGCAGATGCAGACTCATGAAAAGCTCGGTAAGGTCTTTGTTGACAACAAGATCATCACACCGGAGGAACTGGCACAGACTCTGGGTGCCCAGCTTGGCATTGAGTATGTTGATCTTGCCAGGATGACAATTCCGGAGGACCTCTCAGGACTTGTGAGGAGGAATATTGCCAGACAGAATCATCTGGTTCCTGTAAGAAAGCAGCAGGATACACTCTATGTTGCCATGGACGATCCGCTCAACTATTTTGCTATCAATGAGGTGAGAAAAGCTACCAATATGAAGGTGGTGCCTCTTATCGCCACGCCCGCTGCCATCGAGAGGATAACCAATACTCTTTACGGCAATGAAAACGCAAATAAAGCTATTGCGGATTACAGGAAGGAACTTGTGGCAGAAAACAAAAAGTCTGCGCAGGATCAGCCTGCCGGAACTTTTGATTTCATCATATCTTCCAATGCTATCAATGCGGATGCAGACTCTGCTCCGACTATACGTCTTGTCAATTCCATTATTGAAAGAGCTGCACTCGAGAGGGCATCAGATATTCATTTTGAGCCCAGGGAACATGAGATGGAAGTCCGCATGAGAATAGACGGTATCATGAGACCTATCCTGAAGGTTCCGAAGGATCTTATGCCGTCAGCTATAGCGAGAATCAAAACAATGTCAGGTCTGGACGTGGCAGAGAGAAGGATCCCGCAGGATGGACGTTTTTCGGCTTCAGTTCTCAACAAGGTCTTTGATGTCCGTGTATCGACTCTGCCCATTGCCTGGGGAGAAAAAGTTGTATGTCGTCTGCTTGATAAGACGAACACTGAGATACACAAGGAAAATCTGGGACTTAGGCATGACGATGTAGATAAATTCGACAAGCTCCTCAGCTACAAGAATGGTGTTATGCTGCTGGTTGGTCCTACCGGTTCAGGTAAGACGACTACCATGTACGCGATGCTGAATGAACTTAATACCAAGGACGTCAACCTTGTTACTCTTGAGGATCCTATAGAGTATAACATCGAGGGACTTAACCAGGTACAGATAAACCCGAAGGTCAACATGACCTTTGCAAACGGACTCAGAGCCATACTCAGACAGGACCCCGACATAGTATCTGTCGGCGAGATCCGTGACGGCGAGACCGCAGAGATAAGCATGAGAGCGGCTCTTACCGGTAAGCTGGTTCTGAGTACGATCCACACCAATGATGCTGTGGGAGCTATAGACAGACTTATAGATATCGGTGTTGAACCGTATCTTGTTTCAGCTACTCTAAGGGGAGTTGTATCCCAGAGACTTGTAAGGAGAATATGCCCTTACTGCGGCGAGGAATACGAGCCCACAGAGGCAGATGAAAGAGCGCTCGGTATTAAGATAGAGCCCGGAGTGAAGTTCAGAAGAGGGCGCGGTTGTCAGCAGTGCTTTAATACAGGATTTAGCGGACGTATTGCCGTATTTGAGATCATGATGATAACACCCAGGATAAGGGATCTCATATACAAAAGAGCGGGAAGAGCTTCTGTCGAAGAGGAGCTCAGTAAGCCCGGAAGCAATTTTGTCACTCTGAGAGAGTCAGCTACCAAGCTCGTTTACGACGGTATTACTACAGTATCCGAGGTAGTCAGGATCACCAATGAGAGGGAATAATATCATGATGAACATAGAACAGATGGTATTGAAAGCCAAGGAAGACAACGCGTCAGATATTCATATCATATGCGGACTTCCGCCCAAATACAGAAAAAGCGGGGATCTGGAGGATCTCGAGCCGGATGTTGTTTCAATCGATGACTGTCTTGAGGTGGCAAGACAGCTTGCCGGATCAGAGGAAGCCTATGATGAGCTTATGAGAGTGGGTGAGCTTGATGCTGCTGCCTTTATAGCCGAGAGCAGATGCCGTATCCATCTTTTTAAGCAGCAGGGAGTGCCAAGTCTTGCTCTTCGTATACTGTCGGAAAACATACCAAAGCTTGATCAGCTCGGGGTTCCGCTGGGAGTACTTGAACTTCCCAAGCTCCACAAGGGAATCGTTCTTGTGACAGGTGAGACTGGATCCGGTAAGTCTACCACTCTTGCCGCGATAATAGACAATATCAATCATAATTACAAAAGACATATCGTAACCCTTGAAGATCCTGTGGAATACATCTACAAACCTGATCTGTGCGCGATCAATCAGAGAGAAGTAGGCAAGGACACTGAGAGCTTTGCGTCAGGTCTGCGCGCATCCTTAAGAGAGGATCCCAATGTTATCCTTATCGGAGAGATGAGGGACAGAGACACGATCGAGACAGCTATTACGGCCGCGGAGACAGGACATCTGGTTTTCGGAACCCTTCATACAGGAAGCGCTTCGGATTCTGTGGACAGAATGGTGCAGGTATTCCCTGAGGGAGCCCAGCAGCAGATAAGACTTCAGCTCTCAATGGTGCTGCAGGCTGTGCTGACACAGCAGCTCATCCGGAAAAAAGGAGGAGGGCGTGTCCTGGCCGCTGAGTATATGGTAGTGACAGATGCTATCAGAAATCTGATCCGCACTGGTAACACACCGCAGATAGCCAATGCGGTTGCGACAAGTGCCGAGATTGGCGGACAGACTATGGATCAGGCGCTCATTATGCTTGTACGGAGAGGACTTATCACAAGAGATAACGCGCTTCACTATGCGGTAAACAGGGACTATGTCAACAGGAACATGATGTAGAAGTCATGATGTAAGTCAGTAAGGAATTTTCTTTATTTCAGGAGGAAGAATGAACAGCTACAAGTACACTGCGGTTTCAGCATCGGGTGAACAGATAAAAGGGATGATCGAGGCAGTGGATCAGCTCGAGGCAACAGCCAGGATAAGACAACAGTACGATGTTGTTTTATCGATTGAGGAAACCGGTTCAGGGCTGTCAATGCCCGGATTTCTCAATATCGACATCGGCGGTAAAAAGCTCGACTCCAAAGCTTTTACGCTTATGTGCAGCCAGTTTGCGACGATCCTGACTGCAGGTATTCCTATAGCGAGAGCTGTCAAGCTGATAGGCGATAAGACCACCGATAAATATCTAAAAAAGCTTCTTGAGCAGGTCTCGCAGGATGTTGAAGCCGGAAGAACCGTCTCCGCGTCCTTTGCAGACCACGGCAGCGATATATTGCCTGCGACCTTTTGTGAGACATTGAAGGCAGGCGAGGAAGCGGGCGATCTTGCCGGCGCCTTTGAATCATTTTTTAAACACTATGACAAACAGACCAAGATGGGCGCAAAGGTCAGAAATGCCATGATGTATCCCATGTTTGTTCTTGTTATTGCGATAGGCGTTGTGATCATACTGATGGTGAAGGTGGTTCCCACTTTTACCGCGATCTTTGCGGATATCGGATCGGAGCTTCCGCTGCCGACAAGGATCCTTATAGGAACCTCCGATTTCATCAGCAGAAACATTCTTTTCATAGTACTGATAATCGCTCTGCTGATATTTGGCTACATTATGTACAAGAGGACGCCCCGTGGGGCGATGAACCTGGCCAAGCTGCAGCTGCGGCTCCCGGTTTTCGGCAATATGGCTGAACTCAATGCTGCAAGCCTCTTTGCAAATACGATGGCGACAATGATAGGTTCAGGCATTCCGATGACCAAGGCTGTCACGATAACCTCGCAGGTTATGACCAACGCCCTGTACAAAGAAAAGGTTCATGAAATGGTCGGCAGGATCGAGGAAGGCAGAACGGTAGTACAGTGCATGAGAGATACCGAGATAATGCCCGATATTCTGACTGATATGGTCGGAGTTGGCGAAGAGACCGGAGAACTCAAGCATACTCTCGATGTAGTGTCGAGTTATTACGACAATGAGCTTGATCAAGCGGTCACCAGAGCGATAGGCATGCTCGAGCCTGCGCTTCTCATCTTCATTGCGCTGGTTGCCGGCTTTATAGTTATTGCTATATATATGGCAATGTTCACGATGTACGAGGGATTGTGATGCTTATATATTTCGGCGTGCTGGTGACGATACTAGGGCTGGTCTTCGGATCATTTTTGAACTGCACCGCTATGCGGCTTGTAAGGGGAGAAGACTTTGTGAGGGGCAGAAGCAGGTGCCCGTCCTGCGGACATGAACTTACGGCAATTGAGCTTATTCCTGTCCTGAGTTTTTTGATCCAGAAAGGAAAGTGCAGACACTGCGGGGGAAAAATATCCGCAAGGTATATTGCTTCGGAGATCGTATTTACAGCCCTGTCTCTTGGTCTTTATTTCAAGCTGATATTTGGCTCAGGAGACGCAATAGAAGCTCAGCTTATCATCTTTTTGCGAAACTGGATTCTGACGGGATGTCTTTTCCTGATCTCACTTACTGATCTGGAAAGCCGGGAGATATATGACGGTACTCTGCTGTTCGGACTTGCAAACTTCGCGGTCTTTGCGGTAGTTCAGATTGTAACAAAAAATGCCGATATATATCATATGGGATTGTCCTTACTATCAGGACTTGCGGTCGGGGCAGTGATGCTCGTTCTAAGCCTGATCATGGATAAGTTATTAAATAAGGACAGCATGGGAGGAGGAGATATCAAGCTGTATGCTCTGCTCGGAATATATCTTGGCTTTGCCGGAGCTTATGAGCTGGTGATCCTGTCCTGTATTACAGGACTTGTGTTCGCAGGGATCAGAAAGATTTTGATCCCGGGGGCATCAAAAGAGTTTTCGTTCGGACCTGCGATAGCTCTTTCAGGATATATACTCCTGCTATCGGAGGAATACATTACCGGTTGGTATCTGTCAATATTATTATAAAAAAGTATTAAAAGGGAACAAAAATGGCCAAAAAAGACGGAATTTTAGGTATCAGTTTAAATCATGGAAGGATTGCGATGACAATCCTTAAGGCGGGTCAGGTCAGCAGGACCATATGGGAGGACGTGCCTGATAATATTGTGGATGGGGCAAGGATATTATCCCGAAATCTCTTTGCGGATTTTTTGCAGGAGAAGCTTAAAGAAAACGGGATTAAGTGTAAGAAAGCTGCCTACACAATATCTGATGAGGACCTCTTCATCAGAAATATCACGATGCCTTACATGACTGACGCGCAGCTCATGTACAATATTCCTTTTGAATTTACCGACTATATTCACGGGGAGATGAAGGACTACCTGTTTGATTTTATCAAGCGCAGCGCGGGTGATGGTGACATAAAAGAGCAGGTGAAGATCCTGGCTTACGCGGTTCCTCTTGAGACCATCACAGCGATAAGACAGACGCTGGAGATGGCGGGACTTAGGCTTGTCAAGGCGCTTCCTGAGACGGTAGCTTTTGAGGCTCTCCTTGGAAAGGCAAGCTCCGGTGATGATGACAGGAGCAGCAAGTGCTTTCTCGACATAGGCCGCAGAGGCATAAGGATGAACATCTTTAAAAACGGAGAGTACAGCCTGACGCACCAGATAGATGTCGGAGAGGGACATGCCATCAATGCTATTGCGGATGAGCTCGGAGTTGATATTCATCTTGCAACTACATACCTTCGCTCCAATCACAATAATTGCAACGAACTAACTCCTGTAGTCAATGCCTTTAAAGACATTTCGCTGGAGGTGCTTAAAGGACTCAACTACTATGAGATGTCAGATATATCCTCCAAGCTTGGAGATGTGATACTTTGCGGCACGGGAGCTCTGACTGATCCTCTGGTGGAGATACTCAAGGAGAGAATCGATAAAAACGTCTATACGATGGACGAGTTTTTGTCCGCGTATAGCAGCGACAAAAATATAAATGTGACCTATGCATCTGTCGGTATTCTCCTTTCTGACGCGAAAGGGATAGCGGGAGACTTAAGTACCGCCGGGATGCCCAAGAAAAAGAAGATCAATTTTGCCGTTATTATTCCGTCACTGGTGATCTGTCTCATAATTCTCGGACTTATTGGCAAATTTGTAGTCTACGACCAGTTTGCCCACCTTGCCAGAGAAGTAAAGCAGTCAAAAGAACTTTACGCGCAGATTGAACAGCAGAACAAGATCATCGAAGAGTCGGGCGAACTCGTCAGCGAGTATGCTCACTACACCTGGGACGGAATGACCGAGGAGGAAAAGGGAAGGGTTAAGAGAACAGAGATAGCAGATCTTGTGAACTTCATAAAGACCCGGGGAATAGATGTAGAGTATTATTCCTTATCCGGAACTGTGATGACCATAAACATAAGAGCCGATTCACTTGAGAGTGTGAGCAAACTACTCAACAGCGTTAAAGAGCTTGATATCGTAGAGAGTTCATCGGTTGTTTATGCTTCAACCAAAGACACTGAGAAGAAGGGCAAGGCGGGCGAAGCAAATGGCGAGGATACAGAGATGATCGTAAAGACAGGTAATACTGTTGAAGCCCAGATCAATGTCTATATCACTAATTTAGGGGAATAGGAGAGAAATATGAAAATTCTTACTAGGGATTTTACTCCAAGGGAGAAGTTCTTACTGACGGTACTTTTGGTGATCATAATAGTGGCAGCATATTATCTGTTTGTCTACAGAACGGTTGATAATCAGATAACTGCCCAGACTGCAGAGAGACAGTCATTGGAGAATCAGCTCGAAATAGTGACTGCACAGGCTCAGAAGATTCAGAAGATGTCTGAGCAGATTGAAAATGACACGCTCAGAAGCTATATGCCAAGCTATAACTCCAGCCAGAAGGAACTTGATTTCCTGAACGAAACGCTCTCGGAGACAGAGAACTATCTGGTCAATTTTACGACACTAACAAGAAACGGCGACCAGATAAGCAGGGGATTTATTCTGCAGTTTACCGCCAAAAACTATGCTCAGGCGGAAAAGATAATAAAGACTCTTGAAGACAGTGAGATAAGGTGCCTTATAGGAGATTATATGATCAATCCGCTTGAAACGGGTGATCATCTGTTACAGGGACAGGTGCAGGTATCTCTCAAGGGCAGTTTTTACGAGACCATGTATGACGGAGTTGAAGATAAAGAACTGCCGGAGGATGAGAGTGCTCAAAATCAAAGTTAATACCCTGCCGCGGGCAGTGGTAATTAACATCGAAGGCATGATCAGGTGGATGTGCAGGTTCACAGACATAAGCTTTCGCGATAATAAATACTATGTAACCAGGGGACATTATGAATATGAGGGATGACAAAAGACCTTATGTAAAGTCACATAAAAAAGCTTCAAAGAGATTTCTTGTACTGGCTGAGGTGCTGGTTATGCTGATAGAACTTGGCATTACCCCTTCAAACCGTGCGGAAATCTTTTTGCCTGCGTATGTACAGGCCAAGGATTCTGATTCACCTGACGATGAAGGATCTGATGGCGACGACAACGAACCTGAAGAAACAGAGGAAGACTCAGGGGAAGATGCAGAGGGATCGGGAGAAGAAGGCGAAGATTCTGAAGGATCCGGCGAAGAAGAAGGCGGTTCTGATGGTGAAGACTCCGGTGATGACGGAAACGGCGAAGAAGGCGGAGATGATCAGGATAACGGTGATCAGGACGGTTCAGACTCCGGTGATGGCGAAAATGGTGAAGGTGATGATGAAAATAATGATCCCGATCAGGGCGGGTCGGATGAGAATGTAGACGGCGGCCAGAACGGAGAGGAAGAGAACACCGAAGAGGAAAACGGCGGAGAAAACCAGGGCGGAGAAAATCAGGACGGAGAAAACCAGGACGGAGAAAATCAGGACGGAGAGAATCAGGAAGGTGAGGACCCTGAGGGAAATGAACCTGAAGAAGAAAAACCTGAAGAAGAAAATCCTGAAGAAAATCCCCAAGAAAATCCCGAAGAGAATAATGATGAAGATGATCCTGAGGAAGGAAACGGGGAAGAAGAGGGAAAAGAAGGCGAAGAAGTAAAGCCCGGGGAAGAGAATGAGGAAGAAGGAAAAGAAGAGAACCCCGAGGAAGAAAAAAGCGAAGAAGACGAAAAAGAAAATACCGAAGAAGAGGAAGAAGATAAAGAAAAGACCGAAGAAGAGGAAGAAGATAAAGAAAAGACCGAAGAAGAGGAAGAAGATAAAGAAAAGACCGAAGAAAATACCGAAGAAGAGACAGAAGAAGACAAGGAAAAGACTGAAGAAGACAAAGAGAAAACCGAAGAAGATAAAGAGAAGACTGAAGAAGAGACTGAGGAAGAAGAAAAGACTAAAGAGGAAAAGGAAAAAGAGGAAGAAGAGACAGACAAAGATAAGAAAAAAGAGCAAGAAGAGCAAGAAGAGGAAGAAGAGGAAGAAGACAAAGAAAAAACAAAGACCGACAAGGATAAAGAAAAAGACAAGGGAAAAGATAAGGACAAAGATAAAGAAGAAGTTAAGAAAAAGAAGACAAAAGAAAAAACTGAAGTAAAGAAAAAGAAGGTAAAGAAAGAAGAAAAGATCATCGAAGGCAGTTTGACATCAGACAATGACCTTCTTACTATTTATTTTGACGAAGATGCTGAAATTCCCGAAGGAGCAGAAGTTTATGCCTATGAGATATCCTCAGGGGATGACTATGACAGCTACGTAAATACAGCTCTTGACAGCGCCGGCTTATCATCTGATGATGTGGCAGGCGTCAAAGTGCTGGACATTTATATCGAAAAGGATGATGACGGGGTAGACGCAAAGGACGACATTGACGTCGAGGTTAATGCGCATGAGCTTTTTGGAGACGGCGTACTCTATTCCGATGATGAAGTGGTAACAGTCCACATAGATGATGGCGACGGGGACGTATTGGATACCGACGTGTACACAGAGGATGATTCGGAGAGCGAGGAATCTGCCACATATAAAGCCGATTCCATATACTTTACTACGGGATCGCTTTCACCTTTTGTATTTATTCAGCTGCTTGATGAGAAGACGGTAAGCGCCTATGGCGAAGACGGTTCCAGGATAACAGCTTCCTATGACAACAACTGCGGAATCCCTGCCGGCACACATCTTACCGTAAGCAGTGCATCCCATGGCGAAGAGGAGCTGGATGGACTTGAGGAAAGATGCGGTGACCTGTTTAGTCAAGATGATTATTCACTTGAGTCAATGAGATCCTACGACATAAATATCGAGGATATGGGAAGCGGAGATCGCTGCCAGAGCGGCAGAGACATTGATCTGACGATAGAGCTTCCCGGCGATAGCGTTATTGATGGCGCTGAAGTTGCTCTCCTTAGATTTGGTGATCAGACTGAGCAGACAGATGCATCTGTTGACGGAGAAACAATACATCTTGATACAGATTCACTTGGTGAATTCCATGTGGCACAGTTTGCAAGGAAACTCACACTTACTGCCGGTGATGGCAGCACATATCTGGTTACAGTTAATTATGACAGTGTTTCGGGTATACCTGAGGACGCTGTACTTACTGTGTCTGAAATAACAGAAGACGATGATAGCTATGACGAATATGTGGAAAAATCCGAGGAAGAAGTAGGGGATACCCCGGGCACAATAAAGGAATCCAGGGCTTTTGATATCAGTTTCAGAAATCCTGAGTCAGGTGAAGAATATCAGCCTACAAGGGGGATCCAGGTATCTATCGAGCTTTTTGATGACGATCTGGAAGACTGTGAGAGTCTTGATGTTGTACATATTCACGGGGATGACGCGCAGCAGACTGAGGTCGTAGACAGTGAAGTTAGCGAAGGAACTATAGAATTTGAGACTGAAGGATTCTCAGTCTTTGTAGTTGTCAAGACTGTTAAGGCAACGACTCTTACAGCATCGGATGGCGAAGAATATCTCATAACCGTATCTTACGATTCCAATTCGGGAATTCCTGCCAATGCCAAGCTCGTCGCCAGCGAGATCCGTGAAGGTGAGGACGGATATCAGGAGTATGTTTCAAAGAGCGCGGATGCTATCGGACAAAAGCCCGAATATCTCGAGATGGCAAGAGCCTTTGACATCTCTTTGATAAACCCGCGAACAGGAGAGGAATATCAGCCAAGCGGCGATGTAACTGTAAGCATCAAGCTGCTAAAGGATGATCTTGACTCCTATGACAACATTGACGTGGTTCATATTCCTGATGGAGAGGGAACAGACGGCGTTGTTGTTGACAGCGTTGCAGACGGACAGGAAGTTAAGTTTGATACTGACGGATTCTCAGTATACGTGCTGACGGGAAGCACCTATCTTGGAACCTATTACTTCTTTTCTTACAACAGCTTCGGTGAATATCAGGGCTATCAGTTCTGTGACGATCAGGGGAATCAGGTTAATTCGCAGGTTATAAAAAATGGTGAGACACTGACTGCTCCTCATGATGCTCCTGTGAATCCCAATGACCCGGGAGCAGAATTCAAGGGATGGTTTCTTGGCGATCAGAATACTGAAGATCCTGATTTTGGAGATGACCCCAAACCATTTGATTTTAATACGCCGCAGGGTATTGATGAGAGCGAAACCTTCTATCTCTATGCTGTGTTTGGGAAGTATGCCCATATAACCTTCCACAGTCAGAATGACGGCGATGCAGACCCTGTCCTTGAAGTCGTACGTGTTGAACTGGTTTCAGGGGAGGCGCAGGTCGATATATCGAAGTATAAGACAACTTATTATAGCCAGGATTCAACAAAGTATGTATTTTACGGGTGGTCAACTGATCCTTATCACACTCCGGGAACGGGAGTGGAAGATGTCATTCCAAACCCGGAGACGTACACAGTTACAGGTGATATTGACCTGTATCCCGTTTTCATACCGGTTCATTATCTGACATTTTCTTCTGCTCCTTCTGGAAGCGGAGCAACCTATTTTCCGCCTCAGGCAATCCCTTCCGGCGAGTCTCTGGAGGAAACTACGATTAAGGATGAATTAATACCTGAACGTCCCGGCTACGATTTTACGGGATGGTTCCTCTCGGTTACTCCTTCGGATGCTGATCCTTACGGAACAGGTACACAGCTGACGGATGCTGACGGAACTCTTAGGCAAGTGGATAATTATGCACTGGGAATCCAGACAGATACAACATTCGGTAAGCTGTTTCTATCTAAAGACGCAACTATCTATGCCGGCTGGCAGGCCAGAACCGATGTTAAGTACAGCTATGTGGTATGGACACAAAGAGCTGAGAATGCGGCAGGCGCAGGCACAACCGGGTCTTGGGACTACGCGGAGACCTTTGAGTTTAATATTGGAACTTCGGGCGTGTCTGTAACAGTAGAGGATGATTATAAGGCTCTTAATGTTATTGGTAATTACAATAATGCGCATCCTAACGATACACCAATCACTACCGATGATGAGAACCCATATACGGGATATAAATTCAGCGAAGAAGAATCTGATACGGATGCAAAGACAATAGCAGCAGATGGAAGTACCGTATTCAACCTGTATTATAAGTTGGATGGTGCAGCTCCTTCTGAAGACGTTTATGACCTAATATTTGACCGCAGTGCCAAGGATCCTGACGGGAATGCAGCAGGGGAGACTATCACCGCCGGAGACGTTCGTAGTGGCAGGCTTATGGCAAAACTAAAGGAAGAGGACCCTGCCTATCCGACAGATACAGCTTACACTAACCTTCCTTTCAATATTGATGACGAGGGCAGGATAACACCTGTGATTCCCGGAGGTAAAGAATTCCCGGGATATGAATACGCCTGGTATGCAGACGCAGGTCACACCAGGAAACTTTTCTTTGACAAGGACAGTTATGATAAATGCACGGATAAAAACAAGATTCTTTATACATCCATGCCTCGCAGGAAGCTTACTGTCTATTGTTCGTGGGAAAAGATATGGTATCTGATAAAGATCGATCCTAACTTTGGAGCATTTGGACCGGACAGCACAGGTAATGGTTCAACATACTTCTGGAAAGCCTACGAGAGCGATTATATCCAGGAATACACCTGGGTAACCCGCGACTATGTAGAGTCAGAAGCCGGAACGTATTATTATGTCAACCACGACTACGACTATGATAAGGAAAATGGTACAGAGAGTGACAGAAAGACGTATTACACTGAGGATGCGAGCCTTGCAACGAGTCTTACGACTTACAGGCTGGATCCCGGCACATACCTCTATGCCGGCTGGTATGAGGTTAAAGAGGATGGGAGCGAGATTCCTTATGATTTTGGAAATCCTATAAGAGGCAATACAACTCTTAAGCTTCACTGGAGGATGAACGGCACCTACTATCTTGAGTACAATCCTGATGTCACCGTTGATGGTGAGCGCCTTAAAGGAAGCATCAGTGACGACTCTGTTCTGCCTGATGAACGCGGATATCGCGACCAGGCCAATATCACGATTGGCGCAAGGGCAGTGGCTCCTTCCGAGTATGCATTTACAGGCTGGAGAGTCCGCGGAGATGACAGTGGGAAAGTATATTATCCCGGCAGTGAGCTGATCCTTGAAGGAGAGCGCGCTGTTGCAGTAAACGGCAAGAACATTGTATATCTCGATGCGGTTTATACTAAGATAAAAACTGCAAAGATTGTTTACGATGCAAACGGTGGAACGGTATCTGATTCGGCCGATGCAGGATATGCCTGTGACGAGGCAGGAAGTCCCATTTCCGGCGCATCAGGAAAAGTAACGTATGATACTGCTGCAGGTACAGTCACATTATCGGGACTTGTCAATAATTCTCAGGTAAGACTTGCTACAGGTGCAGGATTTACTGCGCCTGCATCATCAGAGGCAACCCTCTCCGGCTGGAATACCAAGGCTGACGGAAGTGGAGACCACTACGACCTTGACAGCTTTAAAGCCGCTAAAGGTCCTCTCTATGTCGATGTCGAGGAACCGGTTACTCTGTATGCTGAGTGGCAGCTAAAAGTGTACTTCAACAAGAATACTTCCAGGTATCCTACAGCAGAATTTGGAACCGGATGGGGAGACGAATACACACTTGATGAGGCAAATGGTGAGTACTCAAGGGTGGCTTATTACAATGCCGTGTTAAGTGAGCCGGAAGGTACGGTGACAGTGTCTGAGGCGGGATTTTCCTTCGACTTCTGGGGGAAAACTGCAGATGGCGGTCAGGCTTATGCCTATGACTTTGGCAAAGAAAAGCTGACAGCTAATCTCAGACTCTATGCACACTTTACCGATGCCATAAAGGTTCCTTACCATGTTGCTTCTACCAATAAGGTGGACTGGGATGAATGGAGAAAGACTGACAAGCTTCGCATCACAGCTGATCCATTCACATTTGATACAACAGACTTTACCTCCTACATTACTCCTGAGACTGACGAATATACTTATTCATATGCGTGTCTCAGTAATAGTATCGAGAATATAAGCGATGATGATTCATGCCGCATTGTACAAGCTCTGGTCGATGGCGGTGTTGTTAAGGTTACCCTGAAAGACAATGCAGTGGTTGAATTAACTGAAGGAAAAGATACGGCAGGAAGAGAAATCTATATTGTTTACTCAATCGAAAATGATGCTGAAACACTGAATATAAAATATGTAAAAGAGGGTGCGGTAGGAACTCTGTCTCCGATACAGAATGCGGATGGAAGAATCACTTATAACGGGAACGAATTCAGTTCGCTCAACTCGGCACTGGTAAGTGAAGTTCTGAATGACAATACAGTTTCAAACAGTCAGGTTCTTACACTATCCGGCACAGCACTTGAAGTCAGCCAGAAAGTTGCCCGTGACACATTTAATGCACCGGCTCTCCTTGATGACGGTGAGAATATGCTGTCTCTTGTATATGACACCTTTGGTATCATGAAGGATTCGGGATCTTCAGCATATCATAAAAACGATATTGATATATCCGGAGAGAAAATCTACCTTCGTTACTACGATGGAAGAAAACAGTGGAGCACTGACAATTCAAAGTGGAATACTTTTAAGGGCGAAATACTTTATGTAGTATATCGCCAGAAGGGTTATGAACTGCGTATCACTAAAGCTGTGACCGGAGATGACACCGGAATAAGCAAGGATGAGACCTTTGAGGTTACCATCACATCAAATGCAATTACCAGAACAAGTTATAAAGTTGAGGGCACGGGCTACGATACTATAGACGCAACTCCTGCAACTGACAGCAGCACAGGGCAGATAAAACTGACTGTAAAAGATGGAAGCGATATTAAGATAAAAGGTCTTGGCAGCAGTGCCGGTGGCTATGCCTACAATATAAAAGAGGTTCATAATGCCAACTACACATTAAAGTACCGTTTAGGTACAGGAGATTACAGTGAAGCGGGTGAGAGTGGCATTGTGCTTACTCTTAGTGAGGATACAAGGGTTGACCTTCAGAATGAACCGCATGAGATCTGCAGGATATATAATGCGTCTGCAGGTGACGACAAGAAGTTCTATACGCTGAATAAAGCACTTGAATATGCAGCAAATAGTATGGATGGCCAGGCAACTATCAGGATGATGGTTGATTATGTGATGCCGGAGTGGGATACACTTGAAATACCTGCGAATTTTGATATCACTCTTACCAGTGACAGTGATGCAAAGAGGATCACAAGAAATCCCGATGAGAGCACAGGTGATGCCATGATTACCAATAATGGCTCGCTTAGCCTGTCAAATATCATTCTGGATGGGACAGGAGTTGTATCTGAAAGTTCAATGCTTGTAAATAATGCTGCTCTTGAAGTCGGATCAGGGACAGAATTTACAAAGGCTCAAAAGAACGACGGTAACGGCGGTGCCATCTATCAGAGGCGGGGCACGCTCACGGTAAATGAAGGCGCAAGCTTTACCGTAAACAGCGCTGAAAACGGCGGTGCTATCTATGTAGAGGATGGCACAGTTGATTTGTCAGGAGGTACATTTAGCGGAAATGAAGCATCACAAAACGGTGGTGCCATTTACTATGCCGGAAACAGCAATGTAAACATTACAGGCGGCATTCTTTCAAACAATGCTGCGGCTAACGGCGGAGCAGTTTATACTCTGGGAGGAGACATCAATGTATCAGGTGGTACGATCAGTAGTAACAATTCTTCTGACAAGGGCGGCGGAATCTACTCAGCAGAAGGAAATGTAAATGTAACTGGTGGTACGATCTCGGAAAATATTGCAAAAGCAGACGGCGGAGCAATCTACTCAGATACCGGATCAGTTACAGTATCTTCAGGTACGATAAACGGCAACAGCAGCACAGGTGGAAACGGTGGCGCAATCTGCTCTGAGAACGGAACTGTCAAGATCCTGGGCGGTACATTAAAGAGCAATTCTGCATCAGCTAAAAACGGCGGCGCTGTATATATTGGCAGTGGAAGCCTTGAGATGAGCGCAGGAACTATCGGAGGAGATGATGCTGCAGATGCGAACAGTGCTGTTAACGGCGCGGCTGTCTATGTAAATACAGGATCCTGCAGATTTACTGCAGGAACTGTCAAGGGTAATAAGGCAACAGAAGGCGGAGCAATAGGCATCGGCTCTGATAATGCCAGATTGTACTTTTCCGGTAACATCAGTGTCACCGGCAACAAGATGGGAGATGCTGATAGTAACATATATCTTGACAGAGACAGCGACAATGTTATCAACATTACCGGTCTGGGAACTGATTCATACATAGGCATTTATGTTGCTGATAGCGTTGCGCTGACCAGAGGAGTTCCGGGAGCGAAATTTGCCAATTATACCAGCGAAAGCAACAAGAACAATATTAAGAATGACCGCTATCCATCATTTAAAGTGGTCTGCGAGTCTGCAACCAAGAAAATGTACTGGGGCAATGCTGTAACACTGGAAGTGCGCTATCAGAAGACTTCTTATGCTACAAAGCTTCCCCCTGCTTGGGGATCAGGTGATAACTATAAGAGTCTGACTATTAATGATTATTATCCTGTCATGGGTGAAGAAGGGTATGTCGCTCTCTCGGCCATATCTGAGGATCTGTATAATTCAGGTCTTCTTGCCAGCCTCGGACTCAGCACAACAGCCGCTTATGGCGGAACGTGGCTTGATGACGCAGATCAGTTCAGCCAGTATATGACTAAGCTTACCTGGGATGGCGAAGCCATGGACTGGGAGCTCACCGGTCACTTAGATGACGGTACAGCTGCAAGTAAGACTGCCCTTGAAGGGAAGAAGATTATTATTTACTATGCAGAGCCTGCATATGTATCAATAGAAAACAACACAGAGATGAAACTGACTGTCAATGCAATGACTGTTGGTGGAATGAATGTTATCAATACTTCTTCTGAAGCAGGTTATGGAATGGTCTTTGCAAGGAACGGAGCTATAAGAACAGCTCTTTTACCCGTTGAGGCAAGCGACCTTGTTCTGGAAGCAGGTAAATCTGTCAATCTTTTGTTGCCTGGCGGCCGTAATATGAGCTATACACTTGATGGCGCTTTTGAATGGACGGATGGGATGCCGGAGAGCGTGCGCCTAAGGACAACCAGTACCAATTCAGGTCAGGCTTATGACGACGTGCCTCTTCCTCTCGCTGATGGAGTATTTATATTCCCTACAGATAAGAAGACTCTAAATAAAGCCGGAACCTATCAGATTATATTTGGTGATGATAAAGAGATCTGCAGGATCCGCACTACAAAGAATATTTCAAATACAGAAAGTTTCATAAACAAGACTACTGAGCATGATAGTGAGAACAGATATGAATATGTATTTGGGTCTCTTAATCAGGCCATGGCTTTTGTTACATCGTATATGGCAGATAGTAAGACCGCGACCATAGAGATGCTGACTGATTACCTGCTGTCGGCTTCTGACAGTATGAATGTTCCTGCCGGATATAATATAACACTGACTACGGCAAAGAAAGGAGATGGAGAATTTACATATACCCCCGTAGATAAATACAGCCCGAAAGAGGGAAAAACTGTATTGGAAGAGAGGGCGACCATAAGCCGCGACTCTGAGAAGACATCATCCATGTTTACTGTAACAAATGGTGATGAGAACACCTATTTTACCATTGAGGATTTGATAATCGATGGAAAGAGTGTACAGGGCATAAGCAACGGTGGTGCAGTGAATACTAAAAACTGCGGAGTGACTGCGAGAAATGTCGATTTCTACAATGCCTATGCAATAAAGGGTGGTGCTATTTATGCTGAGACAACAACGCTAAGCTGGAGAAATTCTTTTATTGTAGTTGAAAAATCTTATTTTTATAAATGTAAATCAGGAAAATCTAGTGAAGGTCGTCTTGGAGGAGGAGCAGTCCATGCGTGGGTGAAAACCATGACCATTGAAGACTCTCAGTTTTACTCGTGTGAAGCTGACGATCAGGCAGGTGCAGTTTTCCATAGAATTGATCATAATGATGATTCTGAGTCCTATATAACAAATTGTGTTTTCAGCGACTGCAGGGCAAGGGCTGCCGGTGGACTCGAGCTTGACTCCAAAACAATCATAGTTACCGGATGTACCTTTGAACACTGCGTTGCCACAGAAAGAAATGGCGGCGGTTTCAATGCTTTCATGACTAACAGCGCCACCCCTGAAGTAGCAAGAAACTGCAGGATAGTAGTGCAAGACTGCAAATTTGATGACTGCCATCAGACGAATCGTGCTAGCGGTGATCGTTTTGGTGGAGCATTCCGCAGTACTGCAAATTATACTTCTATACTTAACTGTACATTCACAAATACTTCCGGCAAGTTTGGCGGCTGCGTGGGTATTTCTAATACAAATGCCGTTAAGGCTGAGATTTATGGCTGTACAATTGACGGAGCATCAGCTTTTGATAATGGCGGTGCTGTGTTCTGTTCGGCAAAAGAGCTCATTATCAGCGATACCTGCAATGTGGATGCGGATGGAAATCCTATTCTTGCTGACAGTACTGCAGAAGTCGCAGGAACAACACGCATTGGCGATATGATAATTAAGAACTGCAGCACATCAAAATCGGGTGGAGCAGTTTATCAGGACAGAAATAATATTGCCGGTTCGTCATTTACCATGACAGGTGCCGTGATACAAAACAATACTGCAACAGGTGGTTCAGGTGGTGGAATTTATACAATAGTAAATACAGCTACTATAAGTGGCTCTACTATTTCCTCAAACAGTGCAAGTGTAGATGGCGGTGGAATATGTGCCAAGAGAGACGGCGATGGATTTGCTTTGATCCTAGATGGCACAGAGGTAAGTGGTAACCATGCCGGTGGCTTAGGCGGAGGCATATATTGCCTGAGCAAAGCAACATTCAGAAATGGCGTTGTGATCACGGGAAATCGTCTGACAACTTCAAATGTTGGAAATGCTGCCGGTGCTTATCTGAACAGACAGCTTATTGTAGGTACAGAGCTGGCTGCTGCTCCGGAAAAGATAGTTGTTAAAGAAAATACTACATCTACAGGCGTTCCATCTGACTTGCTGCTTCAAAAAGTAAGAGGACAATCATACCATACTACAACCAGCGTACAGGTACTATGCAGTCTCAGTGATGAAAGCCTTGTAAGAGTAATTAACCCTAAAGGAGTTGGAGAGCAGTTCGGTACCAGAACAGATACAAGTTTTACGGGATTTACGGAAGGAAGACATGTATTTGTAGCTGACCAGGGTGGGCTTTACGGAGTATATAACCGCAACGAACCGGATAAGCTTATCTGGCGCGGAGGTTCTGTGTGCAAACTCACAGATGCAAACGGGCATCTTTTGTACCTCGATGAAGCATGCACCGACCCTGCAGTCTTTGACAGGCTTGACTACAGAACCGATGGCAACAGGCTAAGTCCGTTTAGCTATCTCAGACAGTCTAATGAGAATATTGTGCTCTACAGAGGGCCGGGTTCACCTGTCAATCTGACTACAGATGAAATACAGCTCAAGATGCTCGTTGGAACTTTTGAGACTGATACGTATATTGCAACTGGATCTCACAGTGACAGAAAGCCTCTTACTATAACAACAGCGAGCAGTACTGATGGTGACGGATACCCTTATACAGGAAGAGCAGGGACCTATGCTACGATTATCAGAGGATATACCAATATCACTAATCAGCCTCTGATAAATACAGGAATAAGCCTGAACCTTAAAAACATAACGTTGGATGGCGGATCAGCAGACAAGACCAGCCCAAAAACAACTACTGCTAACGGCGGCCTGATTAATGCTTCAACAAGAAATAATCCGGTAACAGTTTCACTTATGGCTAATTCTGTCCTTCAGAACTGCACCATAAGTAATAATGCAAATGGAGCAGGTGTATTTATTGATTGGGGTTCATCGCTGGTTATTTCAGGCGGCGCAATATATAACTGCAAGACTACAGAAGGAAATGGAGGCGGTGTCTACAAGAGTGGCGAAGACGGTCGTTTTGTGTTCTCCTCCGGTATTATTTCCAAGTGTTCTGCTAAAAATGGAGGCGGTATTTGGTTTGAAAAAGGCGGAACCGGATTT
>JAEEGL013353123.1_pt1 | contig 26967 bp, 31 predicted proteins | sample 9134231 | NCBI WGS metagenome assembly JAEEGL01 (sample SAMN16246548, study PRJNA631951) | gut metagenome | biome: gut microbiome; feature: rumen; material: fiber-attached | host: Bos | place: Iran: Karaj | collected 2018-10 | reverse complement strand
TTATTCAGCTTGAACCGCAAGGCGAATGGGAAAAAGTGCAACTTCGTTTCGCTGATTATGTGAAAAAGAGTAGTGCTATCACAAGAAAGTTTGACAATTACAAGTTTGTAATGGATATTGACGGTAAGTTTGAGTACCTACCTCTTGGTGCAAAGATTGTAACTATGGGTAATACTTGGCTTGTTATCAACCCTACAAATATGTCAGATGCAGACGGAAAGACACTCATTCAGAGATGTAATGCAACTTGGAACTTTTACGATTTTTACGGGAATATCGTTAAAGAACCAATCTGTATAGAGAAAATCCTTGCTTCTGCAAGTGATAGCAACGACAGAGGTGCGGTAATTGTAGCAAAAGGCTATTTCAATGTGAAGTGCCAATACAACGAGAACACCGCACAACTCAATAACAATAGCCGTATCATACTCGGTAGCGGTGCATACAATATCACAGGCTATTCGGACTTTGAACAACAGTTTACAGGCGATTATGATAGCGTAAAAATGATAGAGTTTACCGTAAGATACGATGAACCAAACGAAGAAGTTGACGATATGGTTAATCATATTGCAAATGGAAAGACTTTCAGTTGGGAAATCGGCATCAACGGACACCGTAATTTACTTACAGGGCAGACGGAACTTTTCTCTGCTACAAGCGTAAGATGTGGCGAGCCTATTGAGGACAGTCCACAAATACCGATAACATATCTTTGGGAAACAAGCGATGAAACGATTGCAACCGTAACAGAAAACGGAGAAGTAACCGCCATCGCAAGTGGAAAAGTAAGTATAAAGGCAAGTTTGGAACAAAACCCAAACATTTATGGAGAGGTAGAACTTGAAATCACAGAAGCCGAATTGGAAAATAAAGTCGCTTTTACTACGGATATTCCTGATACCCTTCCTATGTTTGAGGAAGTAACATTATATGCTGAATACTATGGTGCAACCTCTGAACTTGTGGAATGGGAAACAAGAGATGCAGATGAAAGTTCGTATAAAGCCGTTGTAACGGCAGATAATGGACTGAAAATCACTTGTTTCGGAAGTAGCGTAAAGCCACTCAAAGTAATTGCAAAGTTCGGTGTGTACTTTGCCGAAGGAATTATCGAATTGGAAGGACTGTAAAAATATGGGTTATAAATGTGAGTTTGCTTATAGAAAAAAAGGTGATGTAAAGATATATTGCACCACTCCCGAAATGTCTGAATGGGGATTGTGCGGTTGTCAATACTATTGCTCGATAAGTTTAAAAAACGAATTGAGTAATTTATCGAAAGACTGCTCTATCAGACACAAAAACAGAACCAAAGAGAATAAAAAGTAGAAAGGTTTTAGTTATGGACTTCAAAAGAATAACAGTACAAGATATTGAAAACGCAAGAGAGTATGTACCTTTTGCAGAAAAAGAAAAGTTCGTAGAGGAAGTTGCTGACAAGTGCTTTACAAAATTGGAAGTAAGTACCAATTCTGACAATGGCGAGCGAACAACAATTCCACCTATGTTCAAAGAGAACATCGGTGGAAAAATGAGGTTTACGCTTGGTGCGTTGGTAAAACTTTACTTGCAGAAAGACTTTGAAGCAGTCGAAGGAACGGAATATCTTATGTCGCTTGACGATTTTGATAAGTGGTCGGGCGGTCATATATTTAATCAGATTGAGAGAATGAAAACCGCTTCTCCCGAACTGCGTAACAAGTGCTTCGACCTCTTGCAAGACTACAAAACCCTTGAAAAAATGCTTAATGCAGAGGTTTATTCCCTCTTACAAGTAATGAATGAGCCTGTAAATCGTGCGATTGCACACATTTCGGCAAGTATTACACCCGAAGCGGCTATGGAAATGCTGAATGAGGTACAGAACTTGAAAGAAGAAATAGATAATTTTAACAACGGTGAGAAATAATGGCTGACTTCAATTCTTTTACTTATCCATACGAGAGAGTGCAAGGAAACTTTAACACTCTCAAAGGTGCGGAAGAAATACCGTATAAGATACTCACATATCTTATGAATTTACCCGACAGTAACGGATATGTACCACAAGATAACAATGAAAATCCGAGAGTAAGATTGATGAAATACCTTTATTATGACGGTGCAAACCCACTTTCAGAGCCTTTACCGAGTGCAAGGAATATAACCTCTCTGCTATTCGATGGTAACAATCCTGTACTCAATACAGACGAACTGAAAGCGAAACACCCAAAAGGTTATCGCATATATCCGATAAATTATTGGATGCAATCTGAAATCGAAGCAAAAACACTTCTGAAATGCTATATGGGTAGAGTAAATCCTACTGTGCAACCGTTCAAAACAACTCTTACACTTGTGTTTGAAATTGTTGTGAACTACTCCCTCGATACAGTAACGAAAACCTCTGTTTATTCAAAGAGTTTCGCTATGGAACAATGCATCATAGAAGCGTTACACGGTGTAAATATCGGTGGTGTCGGTGTGGTTGACTTTAACAGACGGTCATCGACAGAAGCAGGCACAAGAGCATATCATAACGAAGGGCAACACCTTTCAAGAGTGCTTGTAATGTCTGTGGATTGGATGGATAGTAAGAACGAAACTGAAAATAGCTATTGAAAATGTATTTTCAAAGGTGATACAATATGGTAAAAGATATAAGCCTTTTCGGAAAAGAAAAGATTGTGGTAAAAGGCTTGGAACTCAAACCTATTTCAATGGAGTATTATGACGAATGGCTGAAAGCATTACCTGTCTTGACACTTCGTATGTCAACTCTCCCTGTCAGATATGCCACAATGCCGTTTGCGAGTGCTATATATTCGCTCGAAGTAGATAGCATTTTGAATGGTAATAATCTTGGGTTTCTGAACGCATTTTGCTCGTTGATATGTTTATCTATCGGAGAAGCCACCGATAATATCAACGATGTAATAAAGTTTGCGACAGACAAAGACGATTACTCAAAAGTAAACTATTTCGTAGTGCAACCAAAAGACTGTGAAGCAGTCGAATTAAAGCCGTTTGAACTAAACGCAGTACGAGAAGCGATAGCAGAATTGAATGGTGCGGAACTTCCCGATGAAAACGAAAACCCCGAACTATTGGAAGCATTACAAATAAAAAATGAGATGCTTGGGTACGCATTAGAGCCACGAATAATAGATGTGGTGGATGCAGTAGCCTACGCTTCGGGTGTGAGAGCCAAAGACATAATGGAATGGACTATCAGAGAGTTTGAAACTCGTAAGGAGACCATTGACCGAGCAAGGCGATTTACAATAAACGCAATAGCAGAGGGCAACGGTGCTTCTTGGAACGGTGGAAACCCTGTGCCGAGTTGGATATATCGCAGAGCGAAAAATGCAAGTTCGTGCTTTACACCGATTGGAAGTCTTATGGGTAAACTTGGTAGTTCTGAAGCGTGGCTCGAAGAACAAATGGCAACTAAAGGAAAAATGTAACAACAACTTCTTTGAAAGGAGAAATGAAAAAATGGCAAAAGATAGATTTAATAAGTCTTACAAGTTTAGCAAGGGCATTTACGAAGCTAACTTTTATTCGCTCGTAAATCGTGACCTTGTATATCACGACAGTAAGCTGACGGACTCTAATATCGCATCCTCAATCAATATGGGTGAGATTACCGCAGGTCTTGGAAACGCAATACAGATTATGATTTTCGATAGTGGTAAGTTCAACATTACACTTACTGCACAGGACATCGACCTTCGTCAGTACAAGCTTCAGACAGGCGGTACACTCGGATATAACGGTAAGGTAATGACTTGTGAGCTGATTGATGCAACATCAACAACACTCACACTCTCAACACCTGCCGTAGCACCTTACGGTAGCTCTGATGTAATCGCTTATGTAAATGGCGATGGTACTGCATACACAGTAGATACCGCTACCAATACAGTACAGGACTTTACTGCAACACCGAGCGAAAAGTATTCCGTAAGATACTACATCGAAAAGGCAAACGCAGAAGTTCTGAATGTAAGCGCACTCTTTACACCAGACATCGTTTCGGCAGAAATCAAGATGCCGATTTACGAAGCACCAAACGCACAGTCCACAACAACGGGTACGCTTTGCGGCTATCTGTGGGTAATCATTCCTCGTTATCAGTTCAACGGAGAAGCAAACATTACCGCATCGCAGACAGGAAATGTAGCACCGTCACTTTCGGGGCAGGCTATTGCTTCAGACGATGTTTCTGCAACTGACTGCTCTGCTTCTGCTCTGTCCTCGCTTATCTATCTCGTATATGAGCCTGTAAGCGATACCGCAGGCATTGAAAACCTTGCTATCATCGGTGGTGGGGTTTCCGTAGCAGAGAGCGCAACCGCAGTAGTTCCCGTAAAGTATGTAATGGCTGACGGTTCACTTGCACAGCCGAATATGGCAGACCTTACATTTGTATCTTCAGCTGTGGGTACTGCAACTGTTTCCGTAAATGGTGTGGTAACGGGTGTTGCCGCAGGCGATTGCGATATTACTGTAACTCATACAGAACTCGGACTTTCCGCAACCTGTCCTGTAACGGTAACATCTGCATAACATAGAAAGTGTCTATCTGCGTATATATATCTTCCTAAAAAGGTACTCTTTCACAAGAAATTGTGAAAGAGTGCTTTTATTTTTGTTAAAATTAAGGTATAGTTGAGTTAGTAATGAGGTGGTTTTTATGAAAACATACAGAAACCAAACAATAGAACAAGACTTTGAAGAGTTTGAAAGAGATTTAACATCCGCAATATACTATGCGATAGGTGGGTTAGGTGTCGATATGAAAGTGGCGGCACAAGATGTTTTAGCGGAAATGGTTTATTCTTACGAGCCTGTAAGAAACCACAGAAGAAAAGATGGCTATGGAAATCCCGAAGAAAGTTTGTTTAATAGTTTCATAACCGATTATGATGTAACGACAATAGGCGATAAAACACTTAATGCAACGATAGGACTTGAATATACCGCCCCGTGGCAACACGAAGAAGAAGGCGACCTATATGGTATGAGCCTTGCAGATGCCGTAGAATATGGACGAGGTATGCACGGAGCAGGAGCAAGAGAGTTTTTAGATAGAACAGATTACACCATAGAAGAACGAGCAAGATTAGGGCAATTAACAGAAGCTCTTAATATGAGTGGTCGTATAGATGCCGTAGATTAAATAGAGAGGTAACAAATGGCAAGAGTTGAATTACAAATTGATGTAATAAGAAACGGTTTTGACAAGCTACAAGCTGATATAAGAAATCTTGAAAGTAAGGGCATAAGCATAAAGGTTGATGGTGGTACACAGTCTATCAATCAACTTACCAATGCAACAAAACAATACACTACTGCCGTAACTTCTGCGAATAGGGCAACCCAAAGTTTAGAGGGTAGCGCAATACGGACAAGGGCGGTTTATGAAGCAGATGGAAAATCGTTGGAAGAATTAGTCATAACGATTGAAAAGGGCTTCGGTAAGATAGAGAATGTTTATCAGAAGTATAATAAAGAAGCAAGTAAATTAGAAACCTCTCGTATAGAACGCATAAACGATGAAAAGAAAGGTTTACACGAAAGATATAAACTTGAAGAGAGCTATGCAAAAATGCAACAAGCTCTTGAAAGTGAAAGAGAAAAGCAGATAAAAGCATCCGTAAAGAATAAAGCGGCTCTTATGAAAGAGGAATACGCTTTATACAAAAAGGTGGGTGGAAGTGTAGGTTTTGCTGATGTTGGTATGCTTGGCGATACCAACCAATTAAAGTCTTATGTCAACTCTATCGCAGGACTTGAAGGTGCGACGGTTAGAGCCGCAAAGAATGTAACAATCGCAGGCAGAGAGTTTCAAAAATTTACAACAGAGATAGATAAAGGCAACGGTGTAATTGAAGCAGGAGAAGTCTATATAGACAAACTTACAGGCGAAACCTATAAGATGTCTAAAGGCTTCACAGAAGCAAAGATTAAGGCTGACGAACTGTATAATAATATAAAGAAGTTTGCAAGATGGTACATAATCGGTACATTCTTTAGTAAGATTGCAGGCTCGCTTCGTGATGCTCTGAAAGAGATGAAAGCGGTTGATACCGAACTCATAACAGTACGCAAGGTAACTGATATGACTGCAGGCGAACTGCAAAACTTGACTGATACCGCTTACGAAACTGCTGAAGCACTCGGAGCAACCGCAAGTGCGTTCCTCAATGCCGTATCAACATTCTCAAAAGCAGGCTATGACGAACAAGCGGAAAGCCTTGCTGAACTTGCAATCAAGGCGGCAAATGTAGGCGATACCACACAAGAGGTAGCAAATCAATTCTTACTGTCGGTAGATAAAGCATACAAATATCAAGGTAGCATAGAACAACTGACCGCAGTATTGGACGGTGCAAACGAAATCGGCAACCAATATGCTACTGATGTAGAGCATATTGCAAGTGGTTTGGGATTGGTAGCACCTGTAGCCGCACAAGCTCACATTGGCATAGATGAACTGACTGCCGCTATTGGTACAATCACCGCAGTAACACAGAGAAGTGGTACTGAAGCCGCAAGAGCATTGAGGGCATTGGTGCTGAACATCATTAAAGATACTACCACAGAGATTGAGGATGGTGTAACACTTACTGCTGACGAAATCGAAGGTTTGCACGACCTCTTGAATGTATATGCAAGCGATGTAGTGAAAGCCGCAGAAGCAACGGGCAAGGTTATTAACCCTATGGAAGCGATTGCGGCACTCGCAAAGTCAATGCAAGATGGCATACTCACAGAACAGAAGATGATGGGTATGGCAACCGAACTCGGTGGCAAATTGCGTACAACTCAACTCGTTGCGCTCATTCAGAATTGGGATATGTATAACGAAATGCTCGAAACATATCGCACTTCGCTTGGTAGCGCAGACCGTGAGTATCAGATTTACCTCGATAGTTGGGAAGCAAAGGTTAATCAGTTATCAGCTTCTTGGACTTCGTTTGTAAGCAATATCGTTTCGACTGATGCGATAAAGACCGCACTTGACGGAATAATCGCATTAGTTGACATACTCAATAATAGCGTAACTACAACGGCTATAGCGATAGCATCTATGTCTGCCGCCTTCATCGGTTTAAGTAAAGCGATGAAGTTTATTGGTGCAACGCAATTATTTACAGAATTAGGCAAATCTGTAAAAAGCATTTTTGAAGTTGATAAATTTACAAAGACTGCAACAAGAATAAAGGGTGGTTTTGCAGGCATAGCCGAAGCAGTTGGTAAGACCAACCTTGCATTTATAGGTGTCGCTACTGCAATAGCGGTTCTTGTAAAAGTTTACGATGCGTGGGAACATCAACTCGATAATCAGAGAGCCAAAGTTGAAAACTTAAAAGACGAGTATGAAAAACTGTACGGTTCGGAGAGCGAACTTGCAATACTGCAAGGAAAGTTAGCTAATGGCGATATTACCGCAGAAGAAGAAGCAAGGCTTTCAATTCTCAAAGCAGAAAACGAAGCACTCAAAGAGCAGATAGCATATGAAAGTAAAAGAGAATACGAGATATTCAAGAACCGCTTCGGAAAAACGCAAGGAGTTGGGAGAGGTACTGCACACGGAACATTTGTGGGTGAATATACTGCTCCCGTTATGGACTTGCGTTCTCAATACAGTCAAATACAATCCGAAGTAGGTGCAGATTACAGAAAAGAAAAGAGTGAACTGCTTCAACTTATATCAGCATACGGACAGACAGTAAACGAAATCAAAGAATATAGAGAGCAAGGTAGAGAACTCACACCCGAAATGATAGATATGGTAAATGTCTATCAAGAAATGACGGATAGAATAAGTGAGCTTAACAATCTTTATCCCGAACTGATTGACAATACTGAAAAACTTGCAACATCGGCACTCACAATAGAAAGTGCGATAGGTAGCTTACAAGAGCCATACGAACTCTTAAAGCAAGCACAGTCCGATATGAACGAGCTTGGTATCGTTTCGGCAAGCACGGTTCAGAAGATAGCTGATAAACATTCGGGGCTGAAGAAATACCTTGTGCAGACAGAGGAAGGCTATATCCTTGCTGAAAATGCACTTGAAAAATTCATAGCGGCACAAAGGGCAGAGTATGAAACGGCACTTACTAAAGCGAAAATTGCGGCAGTTCAAGTGCTTAATGCAGAAGGCATAAAAGCCGATGCATACAACGATACTACCGAAGCTATACTTGCACAACTCTACGCACGAAAAGAACTTCTTCTTGCCGAAAGGACTGCAAAAATGGCAGAACACGGTATTGGTGGTTCGTGGTCGCCATTATCGGGCGGTGATGCAGTAGTTCAGCAGATAATTGCCCTTGAAACCGCAATCGAAAACATAGCGGCTTTCAATGCGGCTTATGCAACAATTGCTAAAGAGAGTGGTAAAGGTAGCAAAGGCGGTGGTTCTTCTTCCGACAAAGATGCATACCTTACATATCTCCAAGCCATTATCAAACTTCGTGAGAGTGAGCTTGATTTACTCGATGCACAAGGGGCAAATATCGGTACGCAAGTATCAAAGATTAAAGAGATACAAGATGCTTTGCATAAAGAAGCCGAGTATCTTCGTAGCACCGATAAGTACCTCAAAGGCGATGCTGATACTATTGCCGAAATCAATTCTCTCTCGAAAGAATGGCTTTCTTATCAAGAAAAGATTGTATCGCTCCAAAAGGAACTTCAAGACGAATTAAACGATTATGTAGATAATGAGTTTAAGAGGGCTAAAGAAGCAAAGGAAGCGCAGATAAAACTTCTTGACGAGGAAATAGACCGTCAAAAGCAACTGAAAGATGATGCGGAAAAGACTAACGAATTAGAGGAAAAGACAAACGCAGTCCTCGAAAAACGCAAGGCTTTACAGAACGCATTAAACGAGAGGAATGTTCGCTACTACAACGCAAGGACAGGACAATGGGAGTGGGGTTACAACGCAAAGAATGTAGCCGATGCAAAGAAAGACCTCGAAGAAGCTGAAGATGAACTTGCAAAGTATCGCAAAGACTTAAAGTACGAAGCGGCAATCGCAGACCTCGAAAAGCGCAAGCAACAAATTAACGATACTTACGATTTGTTAGAGGATAGTTGGACTAAAGTAACCGACAGTCTGCAAAAGCCTACTCGTAAGATAAGCGATATTCTTTCAGATATTGCAAGAGAAGGAACACCCGAAATGCAAAGACAAGTTGAAGCGGTATCAAAACTGCTCGAAAAACTTGGCATATACATTAACGGTGTAACAAGTGGACAGATACCGAACCTTGAAAACATAGAAAATGTTGGTGGCAATCTGCAAATCGGACAGACGACAACTTCTGCAAGCGGTGGAAATTACACCCAAATGAATTACAGAGGTAGCGTAACCACACAGAAAGGTATCGACCTTTATAATCAGCTTGCAAGCGGTACAGTTTCACAAGTTGTTGACGGTAATGGTAATACTTGGGAATATGCAGGCAACAATACCGTAAGAGTTTACACACCAAGCGGCAACACATACCTCGCTGATGTAAAGGGTGCAACAACATCTTCATCAAGTGGTGGTTCTTCGGGTAGCAGAAGTAGCGGTGGCGGTAGTAGTTCGTCATCGTCAAGCAGTAGTAGTGGTAGTTGGACGAGCAGTAGCGAAATCAATCGTATCGCAAACGAACACGGTGTAGATATGAGTGTCGCCCGTTCAATGGCACAAGCAAACGAGAGGACAGGCAGAAAGGTTTATGATAGGGGCGGTATTCTTTACGGTATCGGTGGCATAAAAGCGACAACCGATAACGAAATGATATTGCCACCGTCAATCACTAAAGAAATGCTGAAGCCTTCTGCAAACAAGGACTTCCAAAAGAGATTGTCCGAACTCAATTATATGTACGGTGCAAGCCAAACAGTACCACCAACGCTTATCAGCAATATGCAAGGTGGAATTGGCAAGCAATACAACGGAGATATATACCAATACGGAAATATCACGCTCACCAAAGAGCAAGCACGAAGCACAAGTGTTTACGACCTTGCAAGACTTTCGGGCAAGTTAAGTATCTACAGTAACTAACACAGTTTTTCAACTGAAAGGAGAGAAAGGTTTATGCTTTTCCAACCAACTTATGTCAGACCGTCAGCACAATGGGGTTTAGGTAACGGAACGGTTGATGCAACAAACGACCTCGATGTTAAATGGCAAGTTAACGGCAATAGCCCGATGACCGCATATCAGATTACGATATACGACAACGATGCGGTAAGTACGCAGAAGTACACAACGGGTAAAATAACAAATAACTGTCCGTTCTACCCTGTCAAATATGACGGTAGCACAGAATTGTTTTCACATACCATAGATGTCGCTACTCTTTTAAGTAGTGGCATCACAAATGGTAATGAATACAAGTTCATAATTACTCAATGGTGGAGTGTAAGCGAGAGTATAGCGCAGACAAGTGCTTCAGTATTTTACACAAGAGAAGCACCTACTGTAACAATAACCGCCATTCCGTCACCACTCGTATATAAAACCTATAGTTTTACTGCAACCTATTCACAAGCGCAAGACGATGCTCTGAATTGGGCGAGATGGGAAATAAAAGATGCTGACGATAATATAATCTTTGACACGCACAATATATATGGCGCTTCTCAATTACAATGCGACTATGACGGTTTCTTTACCGAACAGAGCTATGCTATCAGACTAACCATACAGACTGAAAGAGGTGTCGAAGCAACTTCGGGTTGGGTACAATTCGATGTTGAATACCCAACAAACGAGTATATAAGCGGTTTGGAAGTATCGTGCGAAAAAGATAAATCTTGCGTGGCTCTTTCTTGGGCGGCGGCGGCTTACATTCCTGCAACCGTTGTCGGAACAGGCTCAATAGACAGTTCTCACGGCTATCACTATGAAATGACAACGGGCGATAGCTTAACTTGGAATACAGTCAGCGGTTCGCCTATGAGTTTCGGTATTCCGTGGGCGATTGCTCTGCAAGGTAAAGTTAATTCAAACGGTGGAGATATATTCAATATTTCAATCGGTGCTACAACAACACTCACTTTGAGATATGATGCTACGATTTATACTCTGATTTTAGAGGTAGATGAAAACGGAACGGTAACAACCATATCTGAATGGCAGATTGAACCGTCTGAAATAACCTTTGCATTATCTCCAACAAAGGCTTACATTAAAGCAAATTGCAGAGAGTTTGGTTTAACACCGTCTGAAACAATACTCATATCGCCATATCTTTATCCGCAAGATTGGATAACAAGAACGGATGCGTATTACGAAAATGATATTACATATACGCAAGGCGATATACTTTCAGTAGAAGTGGCAGACGGACTTGAAGAAATATCATACATTTGGGTAATGCAAGCCAATGCACTTGCTGATAAACTGTCCGCAATAATCGGTTCTGATTTAACACAGTACGATTACAAGCCATCGTATGACGGTTTTACTTATATGCTTGCGTTATTCACTTTGGCAACGGGTACGGATGCAGGCTCAATATCCGCAGGCTCAACAATAACAGGCTTTACTCTTTACAGACGAGATGGAACAAAGAGTACGCTCAAAAGAATTGCAGACTTCTCATCTGACAAGAGCATCGTAAGAGATTACGGAATACCGAGCCAATTAGAAGCACATACATATTATCTGTTTCCAAAATCAGCTTCGACCTACACTTCACCACCTGTTGTTTCCGAGCCTGTCAACCCTGTATTTTGGTCGTGGACTTTGCTCGATTGCGTAGAAAACAGTAACGGTGAGTATGTGGTTCAGAGAGAGTTTAATTTTAAGAACAATATCAGCACTTCTTCAGTAAGTAATAATAACGAACCAAATGTTATAAAGAACTTTACGCAATATCCGACTGTGCAACCTTCACCGCACAACTACCAAAGCGGAACGCTCACAAGTTTAATCGGTGGAATAGAATATAGCCCTATTTATGGCTCGTACAGATATGTTGATACGATAGAATTGCGAAATGCCATATACAATCTGTCAACAAAAAATGATATACTGTTCTTGAAGAATAGAAAAGGCGATGTAATGCAAATCGGAATATCTGAAGCAACCGAGATGTCAACAAATGACAACTCGAAAGAGCAGATACAGACTATGACATTACATTGGGTTGAAATAGGTAGCACAGAAACGAAAACAATCATATCTTTTTAATAGTCACAGAAAGGATAGGATATAATTATGAGTGATAAAAAGAAAAATACAAAGAATAAGACAAAGAAAGAAGCGGTTAATGGTGCTTGCGAATATATCCTCGTTATGAAAGACGGAACTGAACGGAAAATCATTTCGGAAGATGGAAGATATTATCGCACCGTAGACGGAGATTTTCGCAAGATGAACCCGAATATCGAAACCGTTAAAAAAATCGCTCTAAAGTCAAATGAGGAACTTACAGAGGGGGTATAATAATGCCATATATTGACGGAGAATACAAATCGCCTACTTGGGTGAACGGTTCTGCTACTGCAATAAGCGAAAGTGAATTGCAAGCGATGAACACCGCTATGAACTCTGCTCGTAAAAGCATTGGCGAAATGTTACTGACACTTCGCACACTCAACGATAGCGATTACCTCTTGTGCGATGGCTCTGAACTCGATAGAGATACATACCCCGACCTTGCAAAACTCATTCCAAAGCAAGATATTGAGATATATCCCTTTGCAGAAAACGCTGACGATATGATTTTCGCAAGCAGTATGGACGGGAAATACTATGTCAGAGCAACCTCGGACGGTACTGCATCAGAAATAGAATATTTTGACAGAGATGCAGATTTATGGGAAAGTTTCTCATATATCGGAACAAGACCTACAAGTTTATGGAAAGATATAGTTGTCAATGATAGTGGCAAGGGCTTTGCTATAAACTCTAACGGATATTATATCGTGCTTGATTGCGTAAACCATACTGCACAAGGGTATAATCAAATCGCAAACTACACATTTGAGAAAATATCCCTCAACAACGATGGTGATGCAGTAGCAATCACCGATGAAGCAAGCGGAAACAGATTGTTTTTTCGTTCACATATCAACAACACTTGGGTTGAAAGAACTGCACTATCCGATATACCGCTTATGGTTGCAGGCGAACCAATAATGTGCAAAATTGTAAACAACGGCTTTGTGTATGTAGCGATTAACTATGTCGATAGTGGATATGACAGGACAAAGTTTTTAAGGTCTTACGACTACGGCTTATCGTGGGATTTTGTTTACCAAAACGGAATACAATGCTGCAACGCAGTAGATGTAGGCGATGACGGTATCGCAGTAGCTATGCTTGACAATGGCACTGCGGTTTACCAACCGTGGGTAGCAGACGATACAACGAATACTTGGCAACCTTTTGGTGGTGTCCTTTATACTTTGCGTTCTGTTGGTGGTGTGTCAGTAAACAATAATGGTAAGTTTTTCTTTTCGGGCATAAGAAATAATCAAGCAAGCACAGTTATATCGTTTCTGTGCGATATTGCAAGTGAAACGAGCATAACATTTAGCGATGCCGAAATACCATTTATCAGCAATCCGAGGATAAATGATGCGTATTCCGTACTCGGTAGTATTGCAGGCGGTAGAACTCGGTTTATCACATCGGACAACAAGGTGTTTATCACAAGCGATAACAAGACTTTTGTTGTTTCTTCGGGCGGTGGTATCGGTGGACTGTATATGTGCGATTATCTATCATCAACGGGCGAATTACCCGATAGCTCCAACATACATTACGGCTCGTTTAACGCATCGGATATTGGCAAGCTCTATATTTGTGGTGATATAAACGCAAACATAGCGTTTGTGAATTGGCAGAACAATGTAACTCCAATTTCCGCTGACAATATGTTGTCGCTTTCTGAAAGTGTGGAGAAACTACAACTTTATGTTGGCGATTTTGTAATATCTGCGATAGATAATCTTGAAGCCACAGAAAGCCACTTGTTAAAGTGTGCAGGACAGACGGTTTCAAACACCGATTATCCACTTCTTTATCCTTTACTCACATCGTATTACGGTACAAACAGACTACCCGACTTTGAAAACGATGGAATACAAGGACTGCATTTATATATCAAGGCAAGTTAAACAACAGTATCTTTTGAACATACACTTTCAAAGAAAGGGGAATAAAAGATGCCATATATCAATGGTGAATATGTTGCTACGGAGTGGCGAAATAATGTGCCACCGTTCATAAACGCTTCAGCTATGTCTGAAATGACTGAAGCAAACTCTTCAGGACAGACACGAACAGATGATATTCGTTTATGTATTGACGGAGCAACAAACACACATATCGCAAAACAAAATGACTTAAACGGAACTGTAATTGAAAGTTCTTCAGATTACAATTCCATTTTCAGCAGAGTACAACTTGTTTTGCAAGACGAAGAAGTTATCAATATGGCAGAGCAGATTGATAACGACAACGAAACAATAGTATCGAACATATCTAATCGCAATAATTACTTTATTTGGGTTGGCAAAACAAAGAATTATTCGTATTATGTAAGTGGAGATACTTTTACACAAGGAACGACATCGCTCTTTTATGATATGTTGGGTTTTCCACTCGAAACAAGCCTGTCAATAAACAACAGAGGTTTAGGGCTTGCATCTTACGGAAAATCTACAATCGGTGCAGACGGAACAAATATCTCATATACTAAAAATGACGGTAGAGAATGGCGCGACAACCGTTTTGAACCGTCAAAAGCACAATTTATTAGCAACCTCGGTGCAATCAAGTCAGTACACATTGACGATAATGGGAACGGCTTCATCTTTGGCACAAATGGTTCTTATGTGATTGAAAGCTACGATTTATTTGAAGATTGGGATGCCACAATCAAGCCAATGGTGCATCCGTTTGGTTCGTCATTTGTGTTTAATCTCGAAGCCGTATCAAATGTTGCGATAAATAGTAAAGGATATGGGGCAGTATTTACATTATCGGGCAGAGTTGCTTTCACGAAGAACTTTGGTAAAACTTGGCAGAGTTCAACATACTCTGTTTCAAATGCTTTTCCGTATTCTGTGAAAGTTTTGGACGATAACACATTTATTGCATCGTGTAAAAATCTGTCGCTATCCGAAAGCAAATCTTTGCGCTTTGGGTACATAGATAATAGCGGAGCACATTTCACAGAAACAGTAACGCTCAACAATGAAGTCGGAAAGCCTTTTGCGAGCAAGACTATCGGTGGATATTACGAATTATTCTCACCGCCTACAACTCAAACATCGCCAAACATTCAAGCGTATAAATATTTGGGTGCTTTAAGTTCTTCAAAGACCGAACTTAATATACCGTCCTCAATATCGCCTTGCTATGTTGCGAGCGTATCATTAAGCGACAACGGAATGTTTGCGGTGTACGAGGGTAATACTGTTTCACCAAAGATATACCGATATAAATTGAAATACCCTACAATTCCATACGGAAGTTATTGCACAAAAGTAAAAAATCCATTCAACGAATAAAAAAAGAAAGGAAGTTTGAATTATGGCTGATTATCAAAGTTCATATACAGGAGCGCAAGTGGATGCCGCAACCGCATTTGGGCACGACCCCGACACCGAACCACATTTGAACTCACAAAGAGGTGTTACGAGTGAAGGCATATATCAAGCAGATAGAGCCGTTGAAGCAAAGATTGTAAATCGCAATCTGCTCAACAACCCGTATTTCCGCATAGACCAACGGCAAGGGCAAATTGCACCACCGAACACGAACTACTATTCGGACACAAGCCTATCAATCCTCGTAGGTCAGACAAGCGAATACACCACCGTTACCGCAAAAGCAAGTGGGTACAACACAATCAACATAGGCGGTACTGACTACTATGTGGCGGTTGCCGACTGTGTGAGGGGGTACACCAAAGTCAATGGCTATATGTCGGATATGTGGCGAAATACCGAATATCAAAGCGGTACGGTCTTGATACTTGATAATGGTATTCGTTTTGTGAGGTCGGATAATAGCGGCTATTTTGGTTATATGGAGTATATCCCTAAAAGCAAATTTAAAGTGGGCGAAACAATTACCGTTTCAGCATTAACAAACAAAGGCATATTAACCGCAACGGGCGAGGTTTCGACAAGCGGTTATGTTTCTTATGCAGAAAATATTGACGGGTTTGCGGTTGATTTTTCCCAAAGTTATATACAACCAAATGATTATTGGCGATTTGGTGTTTATCAAAGAACATCTGGCATATCCCCAACTGTTGATATGGAAATATATGGTGTCAAGCTCGAACTTGGCTCAATCTCCACTCTGCAAGCTGAAATGGATAGTGGAGCGTATGACGAGGTTGCAGATTTAGCAAAGTGTCAGCAATATTTATACAAAGTGCCAAGTGGTTTAGGCTATGTATTTTGCGGAACGGCACATAATTGGACGCAAAGTAGCTATCAGATATCAATAGATATTCCTGTGCCTATAAAAACTGTTTCTTCAGTCATAATGAACAAGTTTTATGTTGACGGAGAGGGAAACACAAATGTCTTACGCACCGTAACAAGCGCACAAGTGAACGGTCAATGCCCAACAGCAGTTGCTATACTTGTAGCTTGTAGCGAAACATTTAGTGGCGAGAGTATTCAAAAGGTCACTATGCTAAGTGATGATTGCGAATGTCTTTTATCCGCAGAACTTTAGAAAGTGAGGTAAGCCAATATGGAAATGGAAATGCCTAAATACAGAGTTTATATCAGAGTAAACGAAGAAAACTATATAACCCAAATAGAGGGCGAATCTTCGCTTACCAATCTTGGCGATTTGAACGCACCCGATATACACCTCATTGACGAGGGTGAGGGGGAGAGATACTACCACGCACAAGGGCGGTATCTTGCAAAGCCTATTATGGACTTTGAAAACGGGTGTTACAACTACAAGTATGTAAATGGCGAAATCGTTGAGGTTACGGATGAGGAAAAGGCTGAAATCGTGGCGAATAGACCAACTGTGCTGACGGATATGGATAAACTCGAAGCACAGGTATTCTATACCGCTATGGAAACCGACACTTTGCTCGAAGATTAGGAGGTATGCTATGCACTCAAAAAACTATGAGAGGATAAAGAAATGGTATAACAAAGGTAACGGTGTTTGGACTGCCGAAATGGTCGAAATGGCTTGGCACAAAGGACAGATTACCGAGGAAGAATACCACGAAATTGTTGGAGAATAGTAACATTTAGAGGTTATAAGCTATGACCGAAGAACAAAAATATCTTGAATACCTCAAAGCATTACGAGAGCCATTCATTAAGTTGTGCAGACTTCGTTTTCTCAATCCCGATGGCTCAACTGCTTTTGCGGTAGATAACAATGTCTATAATAAGCATAGCGGTGCATTTATCGGTGGCGATAGTAATATTTCTGTCAACTTACAGAACGGGCAGAGAAGAACTGCGGAAGTACATTTGCTAAACCTTGATGATACATTTGATTACAATGTAAATAATCTATGGTTTGGCACAGAAATTGCTCTTGATGAGGGTTTAATTCTACCAAATGGCGAAGAGTTTTACATTCAGCAAGGGCAGTTCGTAATTGAAAGCCCTGTTGAAACAGTTGAGCCTACAAAGAGAGAGATTACATATAATCTTGTTGACAAGTGGGCGAACCTTGATGGTACACTCTTTGGAAACCTTGAAGGAACTTACGAATGTACGGTTGGCACAAACATTTTTCAGCCTATTGCTTCGTTGCTTGCTGAAGATAGAGGTAACGGCTATCCACTTGATAGAATTAAGCCTGTCTTTACGGAGTATTACAACGATAAAACGCAAACCTTGCCCGATGGTTCAACTGTTAGTATGGTGCTTACACCGTACACGCTCACAGTTGACGGAGAAAGTAGCACGAAAGCGGATGTTGTACTTGGCTTTGCGGAAATGCTCAATGCGTGGGTTGGATATGACAATAACGGTGCTTTGAGAATAGAGCCATCGCAAGATGATATATCCGACAAAGACAAGCCTGTACTATGGCAGTTCTCGCAAGACGAAACGCAACTGCTTGGTATGTCTTATACGATAAAGAATACTGAAGTGTATAATGATTATATCGTTATTGGTGAAATGCTTGACGATTATTCTCAACCAAAGGGCAGAGCAGAGAACTATGACGGTGCAAGTGATACAAACATCAATCTCGTTGGCAGAAAAACTTTGAGAGTTTCTGCTTCGGGATATGCTACCGACACACAATGTCGTGACCTTGCAGTATGGAAACTGAAAAGAGCGACTGTAATTCAAAAGGCGGTAACAATATCTTGCACACAGATAATGCACATCAGCGAGAACAATCTTGTGTCTATCGTGCGTACAGATAAAGAGGGCGAGCCTGTTGAAAAACATCTCATACAGGGATTTACAAGACCTCTTTCGTACAACGGTGCTATGACACTTAACTGTATTTCCGTCAATGACGGTATCAATATTACAGTTACATAAATTGAAAATATATTTTCAAAGTATATGAGTTAATGGAGAAAGGAAAGGAATGGAACGGTATGGAAGAACTACGGAAATATTCAAAGAACAGAAACCAAGTTAAGATTTTACAGGCACTCTTAAACTTGCACGATGCACATTTGCAAGTCGATGGTAGCTTTGGGGAAATGACTTACAAAGAAGCGAGGAATTGGCAAAGAAAGTGCGGTCTGAAAGTCGATGGTATTGTCGGTAGAAATACTTGGAAAAGTCTTGGAGTACAAGAAACAAGAAAAGATGTACTTGTACTCAAAATACCTTTTGCAAATATTGTTGCACAGTCTATGCTACTGAACAACGGACAAAACTATCCGTTCTCAAAGTATAGTTATCAAGAAACATACAACTTTGTAATCAACGGTGGTATGTTTGTAATGCCTGTCAAGAGTGTAGATAAAAAGTATTGGTATCTCGTAACGAATGATACTATACAAAAGGGTATGCTGATTAACGGTGGTAACACATCGAATATCGGGTTTGCTTTTTGTAATGACAGAAAGACAGGGTGCATTTACGCAAGCACAACCGAAAATAGCAAGGGAAAACTTGTTGATTTTATCGGTGGTTCTCCTGCACTCTATCCCGAAAGAGATGATGTAGGACTTTCCGCATCATATCTGAAGCAAATGACATATTGGAATATGATAGGTGTTGATAAGTCGAACTTCTATTACGGAATAAACTTTGAGAAAATGAGAATGAACACGCTTGCAAACCAAATCAAGACTTGCGGTGCTGAAGCAATCATCAATCTTGACGGTGGCGGTTCAAGAGCATTAGCAGTTTGCCAAAAGATAGTCTTTCCGACAGACGGCAGAGGAATACCACAGGCTATCGGTCTGAACATTAAATATTAGATGCACAAAATTGATTATAGGTTGGTGAAATTATGGCAACGAACAATATGATTAAAACAGAGTTTCTGCTTGTAGACGGTAGTAGTATTGTCTTTGAATTACCTCGGAACGCACACCTTACAAAGAACTTTCAAGTGAAAGAACTTGCGAACAACAAGGCGAAAGAAGATATAAAGCTCGTACTCACGGTTAATTCGTTGGTATTTCTGTCAAGATGTCAGATGCTTCGTGACCGCAGAGGTGCTATGAACACAACTTCTTTTTTCAGAACAGAAAGTTTTAACGCTTCAAAGGATTGTCAAGGCTCAAAAAATTCGTTACACTTAAAACCGAGAATAAGAGCTATGGATTTTCTACTCCCATACAACGAACAACCTGCGTGGATAGATGATTGGTTCGACATCTCAAAGACTTGTCATTTCATCGGTGGCTTCAATCGCTATGCTGACAGAGTGCATATTGACGATTACGAGGACTTCTACGGTTATAACAAGTTTGTAATCAGAGATTACACCAAAATTAAAAATGGCAAACCAACGGTAACATATCGCAAATACTAATTAAGAAAGGCAAGGTTTATATGCGATGATAACATTAAGCGCAATCGAAATATGGGGTACTCTCGTAATATCATTACTTATCGGTATTCTCGGTAACGGAATAGTAACAACGATACTGAAGCATAAGTGGGATAAAGAAGAAAGGAAAGCAGACAACAAAGACGAGTGGCAGAAGAAGATTGAAAAGAGTTGTGAGGAATTGCAAGAAGTATGCGATTGTCTGCTCTATCACACTCTCGCCGATAAACTTGAATACTATCGTGTTCGTGGTTGGGCTGATGATACAGACCGCAGAGAAATATTATCGCTTCATAGCGCATATAAGAAGCGTGGCTTTAACGGTGATATGGATAGCCGTATGGAAGCGTTCTTCAGACTACCAATGGAAGAACCAAACGACACCACAACGAATGACTTTTTCGCAAAGTAAAATTGCTTTATTGCTTTTCATAAACATCTACTCCAAAAAACAACAAAGCCTTGCGTAATGCAAGACTTTGTTTGAAAGAAGGTTGTGGAAAAAAATATTCCATTGGTATATCACAATGATAATTATAACATAATAGATAACAATTGTCTATAACCATTTTGCACTTTAATGCAAGGAAAGGAAAAACTATGGAAGTAAATGTTGATATTATCCTCGGTGTAATTTTAATAGCACTCTTTACAGAGGGTATCGTTTCAAGTTTCAAAAGGCTTCTGCCCGAAACCGCAAGTCCAAAGACACCTGTTATAATCGCTATGGTCGTATCAGTCCTGCTCTGCGTACTTACAAAGCTCGACCTTATGACAGGCTTTGGTTATCCGCTTACTATTAAGTACGGCATCTACATCGGTGCGTTCTTCAGCGGTGTGCTTGCTTCTCTCGGTGCAAGTGCAATCTATAATTTGTATGACGGTTTTATGGAATATAAGGACAAACTTGCAGTAGAAAAGCATATTGAAACAACTTCAGCGAAGAAGTAATTGAAAATATACTTTCAAAATCACAAGGCTCTAATTTAAGTTTTAAGCGATTTTATTCCTCAAACGATAAATGTATCGACCACGATATTAAAATCGCTCTACGGTTCACACAGAACCCCACACGGCATAGAAAACTTTCACCTTAATCTCAATACTACTCTACGGAAAAGGCACTCACAAAAAAATGGGTGCTTTTTCTGTGCCAAAAACAAAAATAGGTGTGGCATAAACCACACCATTCAGTTGTGAGTAAATATATTGAGTTGTTCGCTTCCGTCGTCTGTCTGTGGCTTTGGCTCTCTCGGTTGGTACTCCCTGCCTGTGATTACATCTCCCAACGCTGACAACGCAAAGTCTTTGCAAGAGTTTTTTCGCTTAATTTGTGCTTCAGTTAAGTATTGTGTCGGCTCTTTGTTTGAGCAAAAGAAACCGTCACCCTCAAAACAGAACGCACAGTATCTACAATATTGTGCCATTACTTTTTCTCGCTTTCCGAATTACTTTCTGTTTCTTCCCCTAACCCTATAAGTATAAGAGCATAGATTTCAAGAAACCTTTTAGTTATTTCTCTTGTGATGTAATCAGTTCTGTCAAATGCTTCTTTATGCGTGTCTTTACAGAACCCGAAAAATGGAGCATCGGTTTTCCAATAATCAAGATAAAAAATGAAAGCATCATAGAATTTTTCTATCTCGGTTTTGAGATTTAGCAAATTGTCATAGACACCTTGTAGAGCCACCTTGCCTGCACCTTCATTCTTAAATCTTCTCATCATTGTTTCAATATCTTTTTTACTATATTGATAATCGCTCATTCACTTTTCCTTTCTTTCTCTTTTGCCCAATGCTTACATTTGTACTCCATTACCGTGACATAACTCAACCATTTGCCGTCAATGTCGCAGTAACATTCGATTTTTGTTACTTCGCCTTTGCGAATACAATGTCTACAGTTGCAACAAACCTTTTCCATATCATTTCTTCTTTATCGGTGGTATAGGTTCACCGTTTCTTAATGATTTCCACATATCCTTTCCTTGTTTGATACTTCTTCCTTTGGCTCAAAGCTACTGAAGTTCGTTTCGCATATACTGCAAGGAAGCTCGTCTATAGATATTCGCTCAAATCTACAATTGTAACAACTTCTCTTTACGCAAGGCGATGCTTCGGTTGTTGTTGCATTACTTTCAAGTATCGGTGCGAATATCTTTGCGAGGTCACTATTCTCAATAACCGCTTCGTACACCTTACACTTGGCTTCAAGTTCGCCCAACCTACGCATATCAACTTCGATATTCTGTTCGGCAAACCATTTATGAATTGTTGTTCGTAAAGTTTTTTCACTTTCCATAGTATTTGCAACCAAAGGCAAAACAAGGGTTTCTCTTTCGCCATTGAAAGTTTTACTTTCAAACTCGTATGTTGTTGACAATAATGTGCTTATCAGTTTTTCAATATCCATAGCGCCACCTCATAATGCTTCAGCCCATACACGAACCACATCCTCTAACTTTTCGGCAACTGTGTAATCTCCGTACTGCGTTCTAACAAGTGTTACAGTTGCTTCAAATTTGTCAAACTTTCCTTTTAGAGAATTATAATACTCTTTGTTTTCGTGCCGTTCTTCTAACGAAATAATATCGCCTGCTTTCAGCACGAGTGGTTTTCTTAAAAAAGTATCTTCGACATAGGAATGAGTGTATTGGGTAAAAAGTATTAAGCCTTTCCCTTTAATCTGTGGAGTATTATTTTCGTTTTCTTCCGATATAGCACAGGCTGACATCATTTCGTAAAAGTTTTGCCAAGCCTTTGTGGAGTATCTTCCATCCATAAACTTTTCACGAGCCTTATCCATATCTATTCTCATTTCATTTGACATTTTTTCTCCTTTCTGCTTTCTACCACTTTACAATCGTAACGATTGTAGAAATAACGAATGAGATAGACAATAGCAACAAAATTACCATAATTACTGCCATTCTTGTTGGTATGTATTTGTTTTCGTATTTTATCCTATACTTTTCGTAGCTACTTAAACCATAACATAGCAACTTGAAAACACTATACACTATCGCAGTCAGCATCCAAAGTATAATTGTAATTTTAACCATTCTTTACACCTCTCCTTTCTTATCCAACAGTTCAATCAGTTTCTTTGCAGTTTCGTAGTCAAGGTCTTTTTTCATTATAGTCCTACATAAATATGCCGCTCTTTCAATCGCTTCGCCTTGTATGACTTTCTGTTCGAGTTCGGGTGTCAGCGGAACGATGTGGCTACGGTAAAAACTATCTCTGCAACCCATTTCATAACCTCTTTTGTTGTATTGCACACTTGCCTTTTTCAACCTTATTCTGCCTGTTGGTGTGATGCGTGCAATCTCGTCAATGACAGGGTTATCATAATTGTGGTAGTAAACCGCCACCTTATCTCCTACTTGAAACATAATTATTCTCCCTCACTTTCTGTGTCTTTGGCTTGTTCACCATTAAATCTTTCATCAATGTAGTCTATCATATTGTAAATCTCTTCTTTCGCAATCTGCACATTTTCGTGGGTTACTTTACTTGCAACAAGCATTTCTACGCAAGTCGTTTTTGTTGGTAATAAAAGTCCACAAACTGTTATAACTACACCCACAATAGCAATTCTCTTATATCGTTTAATAAATTGGGTAAGGTCTGCAAATCCTTTTATATACCACTCTTTATTTTCATTATCTTCACCATATCTTTTACAATTTTTTTGTATGTAGTTTTCTAAATCAATTGATGCTGCATACCAAAAAAATATAAATAAAATTGCAATTCCTATACCTGCCATAATCGTAGGATATTTTATCCAATTACAAGTGCCAATGATATAAAACCAAAATGGATGTATATAATATGTCATTTTTCTATCTCCTTATATAAACAAATACTACTATAAAACTATATTTATAAAAGCTCTACTTCCCAAAAAAGAAATGCCTTTGGGTTGATTGACATTGTTGTTGTTCCGTTTGGCGATAAAATAAATTTTGCTAAACGAGAATTTATAAGAGCATCAATCATTCTGCTTTCTACTATTTCGGGTCGTTCAAAAAGAAAAATCTCACCATAAACAGGCTCGTCTTTAGATGTATTGAGCGCATATTTAAGTTTTGCCATTCCTCACTCTCGCTTTCTACATTGAGTACAGTCTTGATTTCAGCCTTCGCCATTTGTTCGGTTAAAAGCAGATATAAAATATCTGCCTGCTCTCCGAATTCCATTTTCAATAAACTGATTTTTTCTCCGCATTTTCGAGTAACACACAATGCTGACGAACCGTGAAAAACACTATCAAAAGAAACTATTAAAATATCGGATATATTTTTCATTTCTTATCGTTCCTTCTACCGTTCTATTCGCTACTCTTGTTGTAATCTTTTTCTAATCTTAATTAAACGAGATACAAATTCTTGAGTTGTAAGAACAGTTTCATTAATTTTATTTTTTCCTATTTTATGTGTTAGTGTAGCGTTTTGAGTAGCCAATAAAGCTCGCTGAAAACTTTCATTCATTGATAATGCATCATAAGCCCTGTCTAATAATTGTTGGTATTCATCACTATCTCTTTTAATTGGGATGCCCTTCCAATATAAGGTTTGAGTTTTCCACCACTTCTTTTTCTTACCTTTAAATTTAGCTTGTTTTCCGACAAGTTTACATACTTCAATCTGCATTTCGGGATTTTCAAACTTTAATGATTGTAAAAATCCTTCCATTGATGCACACTCAATACCATCCATTACAAAAGGATGTGGTGCAAAATTAGATAATGCACTTGATGGATAACCTTTATCTGAACTAATATCCATATTATTCCTCTCTTTCTACAAATGGTGCATCCCACCATTCTTTTGCAAAGAATGCTTCACACATTTTGATGTTGGTATTTAGACACAAACAAACCAAAGGTACATCGTCTATCCCGTAAATTCCGTGCTTTATTTCAGCATTAGGGAACAATTCTTTAATCACATCCCCGTTTGTCATCTTATCCGCATTGATGACTTCAACTCTGAAACCGCCATCTGTTGTTGCAAGAATGTTGCCTTTCAACAAGCGGTCTATATCTCCTTTTTCAATTATATAGTTTCTCATTCTTCCTCACCTACCTCATTTTGTTACCTCACTATTATTTTTCCGCACGGTTGCTTGTTTGTTGGCTTAATCAAGCGAATTGACATTTTTACCACTTCCCTACCGCAATTATCTCTTATGTCGTACTTAATGAACGGTACAATTTGTTCCGCAAGTCTATCCATAAAGACTCGTATGAGTTCTTCGGGTGCTTTTTCCACGGGTATGTCTGTTATGTCTGCGTTTACCGACAGTGTTTCGATTGTCTCTGTGTATGGATGGAACCGCACTGTCTTTTGGTATAGACTTTCCGTATCAGCTTTTCTTCGCTCCCATTCTTTTTCGAGTTTATTTAACTGTTCGACTGTTTCTTTGTACTGCTCATTCGCCAAATAGTAGGCTATGATTGCAAGTACAAGTATGCTTAATGATATGATATTTCCTGACATCTTACCGCACCCCCAATTCTCTTTCGTTCGCTCTCAACTGTAACTCTTTTTCTTCGAGCAGTCGGTTCACACTCTCTTTGTTTCGTTTACCGAGTATCAGTCTGCCCGAATATATCTGTGTCGTGTTCATTGAACTGTGTCCGAGTTCAGCTTGCAGTTCTTCCATTGACACAGACCTACTGTTTAATGCAATTCTACTGCCGATGTGTCGTAAGTCGTGCGTTCTGATACTTCCGACACCCGTTATGGCTTTCACTTGTCGTTCTACGAGAGCCGACAACCCTTGTGGACTGTATGTGTGCCATTGTTCGTGATTATTTCTACCGCAACCGAAAGTGTGAGATGCCATTGTGCCAAACAACGGCTTGCCACCGCTTAAATCTCTCGGATGCAGACCTTTTTCGAGATAAAGTTTAACCGCAGACTGTGCCATTTTGTCAAAATCTACAATTCTGAACTTGTCGCCCTTGCCGTGACGGATATATATTTCCTCGTTTTCAAAATCAATATCGTCAATCGTAAGCGCAATTAGTTCTTTGTTTCTGATTTTGGTACAGAGCAAAACCATTACAATCGCATAATTCTTCAGCGAAGTGTAACTGTTTCTATCCCATAACTTTGCGACTTCCTCATCGGACAGTAGCATATCGTATGGCTTCTTCTGTACCTTTGGTAATATTCTTTTGTTTACAATGTTTTTCTTGAAGCACTCGCCCGTATAAACATCGTTATCCGTTGCGTAATTGTAAAAGTATTTGAGTTCCAAAAGATATTGAGCCACAGTCGATGCCTTGCATTTGTTATCAAGCAGATTGTTTCGCCAATTCTCAACATCTTTTGGTGTCGGTTCTTCTTTACCGCCTGTTGTGTCAAGCCAAAACTCACGGAACAACGCAAGTCTTGTTGCATAATTGCCGATTGTTGCGCTTGACATTCCACGATATTTTGCATCGTTCAGATACGATTGTACCGCAGTATCAAACTTATCTATTGCGTTCATCTATTCCTCACTTTCGTATGGCTTTGGTAGTGGCATCCACGCTCTCACATTCTTTATATCTTCGTATGTTCCGTCTTGTGAAAAGTGTGTATTGGGTCTGCCTTTAATATGATAGCCGACCATAATATCATTATCAATGTCACAAAATAAAACACTTTCCCCCTCTTCGGGCAACCTCTCACTAACAGGAACCCACTTTGGCTCTTGCTTTAGCAATTCTAATATTAGTTTATGTTCTTCATATCTTTTCCAGTCATTCGGAGTTACAGGCATTATTTTCTCAACTCGTTCAAACTGTTGCATCTGTCTTTGACAATATCCTTTTAATTCTTCTCTTGTCATATTATACTTCTCTTTCTGACCTCACCATATTCTTAATCACATCAAACGCACAGACATAACCGCCTATCCAATCGCAGTCAATAACTTTCGGGCATCCATTTTCGATGCGCTTGGTAATCTTTGCTT
>JAEEGL013150665.1_pt1 | contig 26967 bp, 26 predicted proteins | sample 9134231 | NCBI WGS metagenome assembly JAEEGL01 (sample SAMN16246548, study PRJNA631951) | gut metagenome | biome: gut microbiome; feature: rumen; material: fiber-attached | host: Bos | place: Iran: Karaj | collected 2018-10 | reverse complement strand
CTTGTCCTGAAATCCTTGTGCGATACGGGCTACGGCAAATGTAATCTTACGGGTAACGAAGGTCTCGCCGCGGCGTTCCGACTCATGATTGAAAAGGATACCGTTGGCAGCAAACATGCCGTAGCTCTCTCGATAATTCTTGGTAATCCAGAATCCGTATTGTTTGGCCACACCATAAGGCGATCGAGGATAGTAAGGCGTCGTCTCCTTTTGCGGCACTTCCTGTACTTTGCCAAATAATTCCGATGTGGATGCTTGATAAATCCTGCACTTATGTTCCATACCAAGGATGCGCACAGCTTCAAGGAGCCTAAGCGTCCCTACAGCATCGGCTTCGGCGGTATATTCCGGGCAATCGAACGACACCTTCACATGGCTTTGGGCAGCCAAGTTGTAGATTTCATCAGGCTGCACCTTTTGGATGATCCGCACCAGCGAAGACGAGTCGGTCATATCGCCATAATGCAGGGTAAGCAGTCGTTTGTTTTTCATGTCGCGCACCCACTCGTCGAGATAGAGATGTTCGATACGAGCAGTATTGAACGAAGAGGAACGACGTATGATACCATGCACCTCGTATCCCTTGTCGAGCAAAAACTCCGCGAGAAAAGAACCATCCTGTCCAGTAATGCCTGTAATCAATGCTATCTTCATAACTTCTGTCTTCTTAAACTAAACCGTATCCATAAAGCTCTTCTGAACTTTATTAAACACCACCACGCCTAATCCGAGCAGCACCCACATGAACACAAAGCTGTAGATCAACCAACGCCATCCAACAAATTCACCAGCACCCAAGAAACCGTACTTGAAGGTCTCGATCACCGGGGTCACAGGATTTAAGCACATCAGCTTGTGCACCGGAATACCCATCCAGAACATGCTCTTGGTCTGCGACAAGGGATAAACGATAGGTGTGGCGTACATCCACAACTGCACGATGAAAGAAAACAGCACCTGCAAGTCGCGGTACTTGGTGGTCATCGAGGAAATCAAGATGCCGAATCCCAAAGCCAAACCTGCCATCATGATGACCAAGAAGGGGAACAGCAAAGCATACCAGTTGAGATGGGCCCCCGAGTCCCCGAAGAAGGCATAGATGACATAGATGAGGATGAAGAAACCGAACTGTATGCCGAAACGCAGCAGGTTTGACAACACATCGGCAATAGGCATCGAAAGACGTGGGAAATAAACCTTGCCAAAAATACTGGCATTGTTCACAAAAGTATTGGAAGTCTTGGTGAGGCACTCGGAAAAATAGTTCCACATGCAGGTACCAGCCAAATAGAACAAAGGTCTCGGCACGCCATCGGTAGGGATGCCGGCAATGCCACCGAACACGATCATGTACATGATCACCGTCAGGGCGGGCTGCACCACAAACCACAAGGGACCCAAGATGGTCTGTTTGTATTGGGTGATGATGTTTCGCTTGACGAATAGGGAAATCAAATCCCGATAGTCCCACAACTCTCGTAAATTCACCTCAAAAAGCTTGTTTCGAGGCTTGATTACGGTGGTCCAATGCTCTTCTGGGGTATTACTCATTTCGATATATTTCGAAAAAAAATTACAAAATCGGTGCTTAGGCATTGGCACAGCTTCGCCCTTTGACTCCCATCAGGAAATTGCATCTGCTTGATACAATGCCATTTGCGGAAGACGCACCAATAGCCTATATTATTTTGCGAAAATAATAAAAATAATAAACAAATAGGAGATAAAAAAAGAAAATTATTTAGACCGCTTGTGGTGGAAGACGATATTGCCGATAATCTTCCAGAAATACTTCCAGTCGGTGCGGAGTGGATGCTCTAAATAAGCCTCACAATACTTGCGCTCGCTCTCCTGGATCTCGTCCAAGGTCTCGGGCATATCAACATAAAACGGAGGCAGCATCCCAGGCAGGGTCTTGATACGAAGCTGCTGTATCTCAGGGCGATACAAATCAAAGTATTGCTGACTCAAAGGACGCACCCCCACCAGTTTCATCTGGCCCTTGAGCATGTTGATGAACATGGGCCACTCGTCCATCCATAACTTGCGCATGATCTTGCCCCATCCTGAGACGCGATAGTCGTCCTTGAACTTGCCGCCTGCATCAAGGTCGTTGTTCTCATAGACGTAGGTCTGGAGGTATTCGGCATAGGCATGCATGGTACGAAACTTATAAACCCAAAACAACTCGCCGTTCTTACCCACACGGTGTAACTTGATGATAGGACCATAGGTATGGGGGTCACGACAGGGTGGACGCTTCTTCTGGGCAATGACGCAATAACGGTCGTGGATGTACTGCTCGGAGACCACATCGTAACCACAATAATACAATCGACCGAGGATCTCAGGACGAGGGAACACCTTACGTTCCTTTCGGTTGAGGAGATAATAGAGCCGACGGGTCAAGCCCATCTTGGGGCAGATGCGATGCCAGATGCAATCAAAGAAATAAACCACCCTGGCGATGAACTTCGGGTATTTGCTATAGATCTGGACCTTTCGCTTGGCTGCAGTATCAAAAGAAACGACCAGATAGCCGTCCTGCTTGAGTTTGTCGTTGGCTGACCTCAGATAACGGTTCACATAACGGATGGCATTGAGATGGTCCTCAGCCAGCAAGACCTCGGCCTCTCCATCGGGCACGGCCCAGGAACGCTCCACGAAGTCGTTCAGCCACTTGGATCGCTCCTCCCCTCGCGGCATGAGGCCCACACGCATCAACTCCTGTAAGTCTTTCGGAGCCTTCTCCAATTCGAACTTCGGCGAATGCTCAGGCTCGACATCGCTTAGATAGGCAATGGCTTCATCATAGTTTTCACGATATGTAAGACCTTTGAGGATTGGCATGGGGGTGGGTATAGTGAAAAGGGAAAAGGGGAAGGTTAAAAGTTACGGATGATGGCGCAGATCTTATCTTGGTCCTCATGGGAGAGGTAGGGATGGATGGGCAGAGACAGTACAGTGTCGGCGAGACGGTCGGACACGGGGCATGGGTTCTTGTCGGGATCGAGGTAACTGAAGGCAGTCTGACGATGCATCGGGATGGGGTAATAGATGGCCGTGGGGATGTCTTGGGCTTTCAAGGCGGCTTGGAGTCTGGTTCGGGTCTCCTTGTCGGGCAACTGGATGGTATATTGCGCCCAACTGGAGTAGAACCCCTCCGGGACGACTGGGGTGACGACGGCACCGGCGAGCTGTTGGGTGTAACGGGAGGCCACCTGGTTGACGTCGACCAACTCATGCTCGCGGAAAGCCTTGAGCTTCACGAGGAGGATGGCCGCCTGGAGGCTGTCGAGGCGGGAGTTCATGCCGATGCGCACGTTGTCGTAACGGTCGCTTCCCTTGCCGTGGATATGATAGGACTCCACGAGAGCTGCCCACTCGTCGTTGTCGGTGAACACCGCACCGCCGTCGCCGTAGCAACCCACGGGTTTGGCTGGGAAGAACGAGGTCGTGGAGATGTCGCCGAAGGTGCATGCCCGCTGCTGTCCGATGCGACCTCCGAAGCCTTGGGCGGCGTCTTCAAGGACGTAGAGATGATAACGGTCGGCAAGGGCACGGATGTCCTTGAAGTCGGCCGGGAGTCCAAAGAGGTCGACGGCGATGACGACGCTGGGGTGGAGCTTGCCTTCCTTGAGGGTGTTTTGGATCTTGCGCTCCAGGTCGTTCACATCCATGTTGTAGGTGACGGGGTCGACGTCGACGAAGACCGGCGTGGCGCCTTGCATGGCGATGACCTCGGCGGAGGCGAAGAAGGTGAAAGAGGGGACGAACACGGCGTCACCGGGCTTCACATCCCAGGCCTTGAGGGCGAGCAGCAGTGCGTCGGTTCCGCTGTTACATGCGATGCAGTGCTTCGCATCGACATAGGAGGCGAAGGCATCCTCCATCTCCTTGATTTTTGGTCCCATGACATAGGCGCTGGATTTCACCACCTCGGCGATAGCCTTGTCCATCTCGTCCTTGAGGACCGTATATTGCTTTTTCAGATCTCGGAATTGCATAGTCAGAAAGGGTTTGCTTTCGTTAAAAATCGGGAATCAGCTTCCCGGCTTGTTCGTGATAGGAACGGCCACAGGAGCATTGCAGGGTGAGGCCGAGGCGTTGTCCGCACTCACACACCCAGCCGATCTGCTTGGCGGGGACGCCGGCCATCAGGGCGTAGGGCTTCACATCCTTGGTGACCACCGCTCCGGCAGCGATCATGGCGCTCTTCCCTACGGTATGTCCGCAGACGATGGTGCAGTTCGCCCCAAGGGAGGCTCCTTCGCAAATCTTGGTCTTGGCATAGACCCCATGTACGGGGAAATGCGCCCTCGGCGTGGTCACGTTGGTGAAGACGCAACTGGGACCGCAGAACACGTTGTCCTCAATCTCCACGCCTTCGTAGATGGAGACGTTGTTCTGGATCCTCACGCCGTTGCCGATCTTCACGTTGTTGCCGACATTGACGTTCTGTCCCAAGGAGCAATGTTCACCGATGACCGCACCAGACTGTATGTGGCAGAAATGCCAGATCTTGGTGCCTTCGCCGATGCTGACATGGTCATCGACGAAGCTGCTCTCGTGTACGAAATAGTTCTTCTTATCGTCCATTATTTGTATTATTTGGTTCAACATCCAGTAGCAAGGATATCCGCAATGTGGATCACCTGGATCGGAAGGCCGTTGGCATCAATATAGCTCTTCTGGTGCATCAGGCAGGACATGTCCGTCGAGACGATGTACTCGGCGCCGGTGTTCATCCCGTTACGCACTTTGTGGGCGGCCATGCCCACAGCCACCTGCTCGTTGTTCATGGCAAAGGTGAACTCGCCACCGCAGCAGAGGTCGGTCTGTTTCATCTCAATCAGCTCCAGTCCCTTCACATGGGAGAGCAACTGACGTCCTTCCTTGCCCAGATGCAGGTCACGCAAGGCGCTGCAACTGTCGTGGTAGGTCACCTTGTGCGGGAACTCGGCATGGAAATCCTCATAGTGGAGCACATTCACCAGAAAATCGGTCAACTCGTAGACGTTCTTCTCCAAACGTTTGAAATTCAAGTGATTGGCAGTATTGAAAAACAGTTCGGAATAACGTTTCTTGATGAAGCCGACGCAAGAGGCTGTCGGGGCCACCACAGGGCGGTCGTTGTCGAAATCGGACAGGAACTTGTCGCCCAAGGCCTTCGCCTCCTCAATGAAACCTGCGTTAAAGGCAAAGCGTCCGCAGCAGGTCTGCTCGGGGTTATAATTCACTTCCACGCCAGCTTTCTCCAGCACCTTGACGGTGTTGATGGCCGTCTGGGGATAGTACTGGTCAATGAAGCATGGAATAAATAAGTCGATGATCATAAAAGGTTTGTAAAATTTTGGCAAATATAGGGAATTTTGGAGAACGGGGATAATTATTTTTATTTTTAATTAGGTTGATGGAGATAATGATTGAATGAATAGTACTATAATATTGAGGATAATATTATATTAATACATATTGACTTGTCACGTTTTTAGGTGATCAGGTTATTAGGTGGATGGGGTAGGATAATACGGATTTATTGCAAGTTTTGCAACTGATCCCAGAAGGTTGGGTAGGATTTGGCGACGACCTCGGGATGGTCGAAAACGAGATTGGGAAAGAATAACTTCAGGGGCGACAAGGCCATGACTACTCGATGGTCTTCGTGGGCGGAAAGGATTATTTGAATTGAAGTATCGACGTTTGGTTGGGAAGGCGATATTGATAGAATATCACGCTCAGCCTTGGCATTGAAGGTGTATAGTTTCGACAATTCGGTGATCATCGCTCCTACCCTATCAGACTCCTTGAGGGTAAGATTCCGGACGCCATGGAAAGTGACCGAAACTCCCAAAGCGACACAAGTGACAAATAAAGCGGGAAATAGGTCGGGAGTATCGGAGAGGTCGAAGGACAAAGGCTGAGCCAAGCCATTACAATTGACGGCCGAATCCTGTTTCATTGACTTGATCAGCCTTGCTCCGCCTTCCTCGAAACGGGTGTCTACGCCGAATTGGCGATAGTATTCTGCGACTTTTCGGTCGCCCTGAAGGGATTCCTTTATTAAACCCTTCAGTAATAAATCGCATCCTTCGGACAAGGCGGCCAACTCATACCAATAGGAAGCCGCACTCCAGTCGGCAGAGACTTCGTAAGCACGGGATTGATAGTGGCATGGAGCGCCAAAATGACGCATCAAGGCCTTGGTCATCTCAACATAAGGCTGGGACGCCAAGGGGCCATCGAGACTTAGTTGTAGTCCTTGCTCCCAATAAGGAGAAGCCATCAACAAAGAACTCACGAACTGACTGCTTTGTGAGGCATCCAGACGAACCGGCCCTCCTTTGAGCCTATGGCCTTTGATGCTCAGCGGCAAAAAGCCTTCCGTCCCCTGATATTCGATGTCCGCCCCCAACTGACGCAGGGCATCCACGAGGGGTTTCATGGGACGTTGGCGCATGCGCTCGGAACCAGTCAAGATCCAGTCGCCGGGGGTGGTGGCCAGATAGGCCAAGAGGAAACGAGTGACCGTGCCTGCATCCTCGCCATCGACGATGCAGGTCTCCCCAGGCTTGGTCTCGCCAATCTGTCGCAGCAATCGCTGAAGCAGCACGGTGTCATGGGCGTCGGAGAGGTTGATGATCTCGGGAGTGAAACCACCATAGGCGGCGATCATCAAGACACGATTGCTCTCGCTCTTGCTTCCCGGGAGGGCGATGCTGCCGTTCAAAATGCGACTGCTCATTTCATTTCGCTGAGGAGACGGATGACCTCGAGGACACACTCACGAAGCAGCGCTTCGGGGACTTCGACATCATAGACGGGAACACCAGGCTCAGTGAGCAACACCCATCGGATCTGACCTGCCTCGTTTTTCTTGTCGTGGGCAAGGAAAGCCATGACGGCATCGGCATCGAAGGCATCAAAGGAACAAGGAGCCATTGACAACAACATCTTCAGTTTGGGTTGGTAATCCTGAAGGACGGATTCGCTCAGCCCGCATCGTTGCACGGAAAGCCAGAGGGCGCACCCCATCCCTATCGCCACGGCCTCGCCATGGGTCAGCGGAGTCTGCAAGGTGTGGGAATAGCTCTCAAAAGCATGGCCCAGGGTATGCCCGAAGTTCAGTACCTTGCGCCGACCGTTCTCGGTGAAGTCGGCCTCAACAATGTCACGCTTGATGCGCCCCGCACGGAGGATGTATTGTTCGTAATTGTTCCGGTCGATCTTCAGCATCGAGGGATCGGCGATGAAGCCGTATTTCAGCATCTCGGCCAAGCCGGAAAGCAATTCACGGTCGGGTAAGGTGCTGAGGAAGACAGGCTTGATGAGGATGTCAAGGGGCTGGGCAAAGGTGCCGATCTGGTTTTTGTAGCCGTCGAAGTCCACCCCGGTCTTCCCCCCGATGGCGGCGTCGACCATGGCCAGCAAGGTGGTCGGGACGTTGACGAAACGGATGCCTCGCTGGTAACAGGAAGCCACGAAACCGCCGAGGTCGGTGATGACGCCTCCGCCGAGGTTGACCAATACGGAATGCCGGTCCGCACCCTGATGGAGCATCGTTGCCCAGAGTTGTTGGGCAGTGGCCAGGGTTTTAGCGTCCTCGCCTGGGGTGACGACCAACTCCTCAGCATCTTCGAGGCGCAGCCAATGGCGAAGCTCGGGAAGCCAGAATGAGGCAACAGTTTCATCCGTGAGGATGAAGACCTTGGAGGCGGAAGAGAGGAGGTGGTTGAGTTCTTCGGAGGTCATAGTGTTTTTTTTCTTGGAATCACGTGGTAACGTGATCCGTGATTACGAAGTGTTTGGGGAGGGAGGGGGGTTAGGGGTATTGGATGAGTTGGCAGCGAATGACACGATCTTCATCGGTTGGGCCAGGGAGGATGTCCACTCGGATGTAACGGTCTGGGAGGAGTGGTTCAATCAATTCGGGCCACTCGATGAGACAGAGACGACCGCTGTAGAAATAGTTCTCGTAGCCGATGTCGTAGGCTTCCTCCAACTTCTTAATCCGATAGAAATCAAAATGATACACCGACTCACCTTCCTCGGTGACATACTCGTTGACGATGGCAAAGGTAGGGCTGTTCACCTCGTCGGTGACGCCCATCCGGTGACAGAGGTTCTTGATGAGGGTGGTCTTGCCTGCCCCCATGGAGCCATAGAAGGCGATGATATTGGCTTCCTCGCCTAAGGAAAGCAGGTAGTCGGAGACCTTCGAGAGATCTCCGACACCGTGGACGTTGAATTCCTTGTTGCTCATGATGCGTACCAGTTAAAAGAAGGTCATTTTGCGGTGAGGCCGATGACCGGGATCAGCATCTCGCTCATGGAGATGCCTCCATGTTGGAAGGTGTTGCGGTAATAACCCACGTAATAGTTGTAGTTGTTCGGATAGGCGAAGAAGTCGCCCGATCCGGCAAAGACATAGGCGGTGCTGAGGTTGACCCTGGGCAGGAAGATCTTCTCGGGATCTTTGATCTCGAAAACTTCCTTGGGGTTGTACTTGAGGTTCTTGCCGTACTTGTAGCGCAGGTTGGTGTTGACCTCGCGGTCGCCGAGGATACGGACGGGATCCTTCACGTAGGTCGAGCCGTGGTCGGTGGTGATGATCATGTCGCAGCCCTTGTCGGCAATGAACCGCATCATATCGAGCAGACTGGAGTGCTCAAACCACGAGTACATCAGGGAACGGTAGGCTTCCTCGTCCTCGGCAAGCTCACGGATGATCTCCATCTCGGTACGGGCATGGGAGAGCATATCGACGAAGTTATAGACGATGATGTTGATTTTGTTCTGCATCAGGTTGGCCATCTGCTCGTAAAGCTTCTTCCCCGCCTGGAGGTTCAGCACCTTATTGTAGGAGTATTTGATGTTCTTTCCGAAACGTTTCAGTTGTTCACCGAAAAGCTCGCCCTCGAACTGGTTCTTGGTGCCTTCATCCTCTTCGTCGACCCAGTATTTCGGGTAACGGCGGCGGATCTCGAGGGGCATCAGTCCAGCAAACAAGGCGTTGCGAGCATATTGGGTTGTTGTCGGCAGGATGCTGTAGTAAACGTCGTCGCTGATTACACGGAAATACTGCTCGATGAGGGGCTGGATGGCCTTCCACTGGTCGTAGCGTAGGTTGTCGATGACGATGAAGAACAGCGGCTTGTCGTCGTCGGTGACTCGGGTCAGCACCTTGTCACGGACGAGGGTATGCGACATCACGGGCTTTTCTTTCTTGCCTTGGATCCAGTCGACATAGTTGCGCTCCACGAAACGGGTGAAGAGGGTGTCGGCCTCCTGTTTTTGGTCGGCCAGGATGCCCTTGATGCCCTCGTCGGAGGTCTTCTCCAACTCCAACTCCCAGCGGACCAGGTTCTTGTATACCGTGATCCACTCGTTGTAGTCGAGGTTGTTGTTGAGGTCCATGGCGATCTTGCGGAACTCCTGCTGATAGGTCATGGTGGACTTCTCCTCGCGGAGTTTCTTGTTCTCGAGGTTACGCTTCAGGGAAAGGAGGATCTGGTTGGGGTTGACCGGCTTGATGAGGTAGTCGGCAATGTTGGAACCGATAGCGTCGTCCATGATGCGCTCCTCCTCGCTCTTGGTGATCATCACCACGGGGAGGTTGGGGTATTCGCGTTTGATGACCTCCAGCGCCTCGATGCCGCTGACGCCGGGCATCTGCTCATCAAGAAAGATGATGTCGAAATGGCGCTCCCTCACCAGGTCGATGGCGTCGGATCCGCTGTTGGCGGTGACCACTTCGTAGCCTTTCTGCTCCAAAAAAAGAATGTGAGGCTTCAAAAGATCAATCTCATCGTCAGCCCATAAAATCGTTGTTTTGTCCATATGTGTTGTGATTTGATATCTTTTGGATGGTTATGATGTATCAATAACGCAAAAATAGTAATTTTGTTGCCTAATTTTTCACTCATGGCAGAAACGAACAAGAAAAAAATCATCAACGACCCCATCTACGGTTTTGTCGCCATCCCGGACGAGCTTCATTTCGACATCATAGAACATCCGTATTTCCAACGGCTGCGGAGAATCAAGCAGGTGAGCATGACCAACATGGTCTATCCCAGCGCGAACCATACTCGCTTCGCCCATAGCCTCGGGGCGATGCACCTGATGCGAAGGGCGATCCACCTGCTGCAGGGCAAGGGCTACGACATCACTCACGAGGAACTGGAGGCCGCCTCATTGGCAATATTGCTTCACGACAGCGGTCACGGTCCCTTCTCCCATACGCTGGAGAGCAGCATCGTGGAGGGCATCACGCATGAAGACCTCTCGCTGATGATGATGAAGAAGTTCAACGAGATCCATGAGGGACGGCTCGACATGGCCATCCGGATCTTCACCGGACAGTACGAGAAGGGCTTTCTCAGCAAGCTCATCTCAAGCCAGCTGGATGTGGACCGCATCGACTACCTGAAACGCGACAGCTTCTTCACCGGCGTGGCGGAAGGCAACGTCAACGCGGAACGACTGCTGGACATGATGGAGGTGGTGGGCAACGACCTGGCCATCGAAGCCAAGGGGATCTACTCCGTGGAGAGCTTCCTCGTCTCGCGCCGCATCATGTACTGGCAGGTGTATATGCACAAGACTGTGCTGAGCGCCGAGTACATGCTCCGCGAGATCCTGAAACGGGCGAGACTCCTCAGCAAGAGCAGGCCGCTGCCATGTTCGCCGGCGCTGGCGTATTTCCTGAGTCACGAGGGACCTTTCGGTAAGGATGACGACATGGAATTCGTGTTGTCACAGTTTGGCAAGCTCGACGACTATGACGTGATGACGGCGGTGAAGTTGTGGAGCGAGGATTCGGACTTCATTCTCAGGGAACTGTGTCGGAGGCTCATCGACCGACAGTTGTTCCGGATCGAACTCTCAGAGAAACCTTTCGACGCGGATTATAAAGATGAGCTGCTGAAGCGCATCGCGGAGCATTACAAGATCAGCCTCTACGACGCCAGCTTCATGCTGCTGCAGGGGATCTCCTCAAACCACGCCTACCACCCGAAGAAACCGGCCATCAACATCTTGTTCAAGGACGGCACGCTGAAAGACATCGGGGAGGCCTCGGACCAATTGAATATCTCGGTGCTGTCGCAGCCGGTGATTAAGCATTTCATTTGTTACCCCAAGGAGATTTGTTAAGGTAGGTTATGGGGAGTCCCGAAGGGGCTCTCAATTACCTCCACCTCCGTTTGCCGGGGCTCACGCCCCGGCCTAAATTCTATCTACGGGGGTTGTAACATTTTGTTTTTTTTGGTACATATAGGTGAAAAAAAACTGGATGGTGCATCACTGCAGCATCCAGTCGGTCGAGATACAAATGAACCAAATGTAAAAAAAGAACGATATCTCTATGAAAAGAGTTTCATTAAACGGAAAGCGACCTGTCGGAGGACTCAAAGAGTAACTCCGACAGGTCCTTGAAGAAATCGTGATCCAAACACAGGCTGATGCGGACCAAGAGGTTCACATCCAGCGTGTCACGATGGTAGATCTTATAGATGCTGCTGCGCTCAAGATGGATCTCCTGAGCCAGCCAACTCGCTGACTTTAACTGTCTTGACATCTCTTGTTCAATCATTTGACCTATATGAATAGCTTTTGAATCCATAATACAAAACAATATTATCGACACAAAAATAGTAACTATTTCAATACTACAAATGAAATGTTGAAAATAATTCTAATAAAATAGAATGAATATAAATAAGAGAATGGAAAAGATTACACCGTGAAGCTGAGTCCGTCGTAGGCAAGCATCATGTTTTCAGGGAGTTCCGCATTGACGTCCACGGCCTTGCCCATGTGATGGCTGCAATGGGTGAACCAGGCCTTCTTCACCTTCAACTCCTTGGAGATCTCCACCGCCTGCTCCAGGTCGATGTGGGAGTAATGCTTGTGCCGTCCCAAGGCCTCGATGATGAGATACTCCACCCCACGGAGACGGTCCAGGGCGGCGTCGGAGATCTCATTGAAGTCGGTGACATAGGCGAAACGACCGAAACGGAAGGCGTAACTGGTCAAGGTGTAGTGCTTCAGACGAATCGGCTCGACGTAAAGGTCGCCAAAAGTGAACGGGGTCTCGTCGATGAGATGCACCTCGAAGGTGGGCGCGCCAGGATAGAGCTGCTCCTGGAAGGCGTACGAGAACTCTCGCTTGATCTCCGGCAAGGCGGTCTCCGAGACATACAACGGCATGGGGTGGTTCTGGTGCATGAAGATGTACGGGCGCACATCGTCCAAACCACCGATATGGTCCTTGTGCTCGTGGGTGATGAACACCGCGTCGAGGTTGTTGACGCCCTCGCGCAACATCTGCTGGCGGAAATCCGGACCTGCGTCGATGGCCACCGTCACCTGCTCCGTGCGGATCAAGATCGAGGTCCGGGTCCGCTTGTCACGGGGATCCTTGGACTGACATACAGGACATTGGCATCCGATGACGGGGACGCCTTGAGAGGTACCACTTCCTAAAACCGTTACGATCATCGCAAAAATTTTGCGCAAAATTATACTAAATAGGTGGAAAAACGTTATTTTTGCAGGATTAATTCTTTTCTTTGACCTAGAATGTTCGAAAAAATCAAATATAAGATACTGAATCGCTCGATCGACCAGTTCATCGCCGAGAAAAGAGGTTGCCGCCTGCCGGACTTCGACCGACTCAACTCGGTCATCCTCATCATCGAGGATCTCGACAAACAGACCGTCAGAGCCATCGAGGACCGCATCAAGACCGTCTTCGGCATCACCCGCTCACGATTCATCATCATCAGCGAGAAAGCCATCGACGACATGCTCCGTAGCGACCAATACTGCGAGGTGACGACCCAGGACTTCGGCTTCATGAAGGTGCTCACCGCCGAGAAGCAGGAGGAGATCCGGAAACTGCCCATGACCCACCTCCTCATCAACATGGCGAAGAAACACTCCGACATCAGCGACTACATGGCCACCCTGCCCAACGCCAGCTTCAGGGTCAGCTTCCAGAAAAACGACCACCTGGGCATCTATGACCTCATCATCGACACGGGCAAGGAATCCGAACCCACCCAGGATATCAAGGTGCTTTACGACTACCTGCAAGCCCTGACGGGGAACAAGGACCATGAGATATCAAACGAATAACCAATCATCAACAATACCATGTACAACAAATTCAGAGGAACAGGCATCGCACTGGTCACGCCTTTCAAGGAAGACTTTAGCGTGGACGTTGAGGCTTTGACAAACATCGTCAACCATGTCATCGACAACGGCGCCGACTTCCTCGTCGCCCTGGGGACGACCTCAGAAGCCCCTACCCTCACGCCGGAGGAGAAACAACTCGTCGTCAAAACCATCCTTGACGCCAATGCCGGACGCCTCCCCGTCCTGCTCGGCATGGGCGGCAACAACACAAACACGGTGGTCGAAGCCATCAAGAACCAGGACTTCACCGGCATCGACGGCATCCTGAGCGTCGTTCCGTTCTACAACAAGCCTAACCAACGCGGCATGAGAGCGCATTTCGAGTGCATCGCCGACAACAGCCCCGTGCCCGTCATCGTCTATAACGTGCCAGGACGCGTGGGCGTCAACCTGCAAGCTGCCACCTGCGTCGAACTGGGACGCCACCCCAACATCATCGCCGTCAAGGAAGCCTCGGGCAACTTGCAGCAGATCATGGAGATCCTCCGAGACAAACCGGAAGACTTTGACGTGCTCTCCGGCGATGACGGCATCACCCAACCGCTCATGGCCTTAGGTGCCCAAGGCGTCATCTCCGTGGCCGCCAACGCCTACACCAAGCCCTTCAGCCAGATGATGCACGCCCAGAAGGAAGGCCGCACCGACGAGGCTCTCAGGCTGCACTACGCCATGATGCGCATGAACCACCTCATCTTCGCTGACGGCAACCCCGCAGGCATCAAATGCCTCATGAGCCTCATGGGACTCTGCCATAACGTCCTGCGTCTTCCCCTCGTCACCGTCAACGACAATGTCGAAGAAGACATCACCAATGAATGGAAAGTATTAAAAAGATTATAAATAATTGAAAATGAAAGTTTTACGCTCATTAATTCTGATTTTCGCTGTCTTAGTCAGCTGCAACCTCTTTGCACAAAACCAAAAAGACCTTAACCAACTCATGAAATCAAGGGGCGAGTATTATTTCAGCCTTACCGTCCAGAACCCCGCTGAGATCCAAGCCATCAACGAAATCTGTTCCGTGGACAAGACCGATGGACACACCGTCATCGCCTATGCCAACGAAAGACAATATGAACGCCTTATGAAACAAGGCTACCAGCCCACCTTGATGACGCCTCCTTCCCTGCTGGAGAAAGTCGCCATGTGGGACGGCAACAACCGCGAGGCCTACGACTGGGACTCCTACCCGACCTACGAAGCCTACGAATCCATGATGTATGCGTTCGGCACCGACCACCCCGACAGGTGCGAGATCATCACCCTCGGCACCTTGCCCAGCGGAAGAAAGATCCTGGTCGCCCACATCAACAACGGTGACGGCACCGGCAAACCCCAGTTCCTTTACACCTCCACCATCCACGGCGACGAGACCACAGGCTGGATCATGATGCTCCGCCTCATCGACTACCTCCTGGAGAACCCCAACGAACCTGAAGTGCAGAACGTGATCAACAACATTGACTTGTATGTCGGCCCGCTGACCAACCCCGACGGCACCTACCACAGCGGCAACAACAACGTCAATGGCGCGACCCGTTACAACGCCAACGGCGTGGATATGAACCGTAACTATCCCGACCCCAACAGCAGCCCACACCCCGACGGCGAGGAATACCAGCTGGAGACCCAGTGGTACATGGATTTCGCCCAAACCAACCACTTCGTCATGGGCGCCAACTACCACGGCGGCGCCGAGGTGGTGAACTATCCTTGGGACAACAGTTATGAGCTGCATCCGGACGACGCCTGGTTCCAACTCACCGGCCATGAATATGCCGACCTCACCAACCATATCGGCGGCTACATGACCTACCTCAACAACGGCATCACCAACGGCGCCCAGTGGTACACCATCGGCGGCGGACGTCAGGACTACATGAACGGCTATGCCCAATGCCGTGAGGTCACCATCGAGTGCTCCGACACCAAACTCGTCAACGGCAGCCAACTCCCGACCTACTGGAACTACAACAAGAACTCCATCTTTGCCTTCATGAACCAGTGCCTCTACGGCATCCACGGCACCGTGACTGACCAAGCCACGGGAGAACCCATTGTGGCTGACATCACCATCGAAGGACACGACAATGATTATTCCTTCGTCAGCAGCCACATGCCGGCGGGCGACTATCACCGTCCCATCAAAGGCGGTACCTATACCCTCTCCTTCAGAGCCTCCGGCTACTATCCTCACGAGGAGACTGTGACCGTCGACGACGGAGAGACCCTCATCCTCAACGTGCAGCTTGAAGCCGGCGAGGGAATCATCCCCGACTTCAGCGCGAACACCAACAACATCTCCCTCCACGGGAGCGTCAACTTCCATGATGAGACTTGGGGCGCCCACCTCGCCACCTGGGAATGGAGCTTCCCCGGCGGAAACCCCGCTACATCAACTTCACAGAACCCCACCAACATCGTCTATGACGCCATCGGCGACTACCCCGTGACCTTGACCGTCACCAACACTGATGGTCAGACAGAGACCGTCACGAAACAGAACTTCATCCATGTGAGAGAGTCCTACAACATGCAGGACGGCACCATCGAGACTTGCAGCGCCATGTTCTATGATGACGGCGGCCCGGATGGCGAATACCACAGCAACCTCGATCAAGTCTTGACGTTCCTCCCCGGCACCCCGGGAGGCAAGATCCAGGTCATCTTCAACCAATTCAGTCTGGAAAACAACTATGACCACCTCACCATCTATGATGGCACCAATACCAACGCACCTTCCCTCGGTTCCTTCACGGGCCAACAAAATCCCGGCACCTACACCGCCACCAACGAAGCGGGCGCCTTGACCTTTAAGTTCACCTCCGACTATTCCGTCGTCAGCTCCGGCTGGGACGCTGCCATCCGTTGCGAAGGCGTGACCGACCCGCTGACCGTCACCGTCACGGCTAACCCCGAGATCATCAACGAAGGCGAGAGCAGCCAACTCACCGCTATTGCCAGCGGAGGTACAGGAGAATACACCTATAGTTGGGAACCCGCAGAGACCCTCAACGACGCCACGATCAGCAACCCCGTCGCCACACCAGTGGAGCCTACGACTTACTTCGTGACCGTCACCGACAGCGAGGGCAACAGCGCCGAAGCCGAGGTATTCGTCGACATCCGTGATGTCAACGTCAGCGAGACCGGACTGGCCAAAGTCAAGGTCTATCCTAACCCCTCGGAAGGCAGCCTGCACATCGAAGGCATCCAGGGCGAGACCGAATACCGTCTCATCAACAGCCTCGGCCAGTCCGTCCTCCATGGCACCACCCACAACGACCTCACCCTCAGCGAGACCCTCACTCCAGGCGTCTATTTCCTGAGGCTGGCCAACGACAACGAGGTGTCCACGCTGAAAATCACCGTCAAATAACAATTCGAGCATTTTAAACCCATACCATTCACTAAAATTCGTTATTTTTGCCGCATGTTTTTTCGTAGGCTTATCATAGGAATCCTGTTCTGCTCGGTCTGTTGCGTCTCCTGCAACGAATTCGACCGTGTCATCAAGAGCACGGACAACGACTTGAAGTTTGAGATCGCGATGGACTATTTCGACCGCAAGGACTACAACAGGGCATTGCAGCTGTTCGACCTGCTCCAGAACGCCTATCGCAGCACCCCCAAGGGAGAGTATGTCGCCTATCGCACCGCCATGTGCTATTACCTGACCAACGACTACGACATCGCCAGCTATTATTTCAACAAGTTCGTGCAGAACTACCCCTTCTCCATCGACGCCGAGAAGGCCGCCTTCATGGATGCCTATTGCAACTACCTGACCTCACCGGACATCACCCTCGACCAGACGAATACCTATACGGCCATCAACCAACTGAAGAACTACATCGAGCGTTATCCGACGAGCGACAGCATCCCCAGGGCGAAGGAACTACTGCAGGACCTCAACAACAAGCTGGAGGAGAAAGACTACAACATCTGCATGCTCTTCTACAAGATGGAGAACTACAACGCCGCCATCACCTGCTTCGAGAACCTGCTGAAGAAATATCCCACCACCCAGCATCGCGAGGAGATCCTCTCCCAGATGACCAAGGCCTACTACGACTACGCCGAGAACAGCATCCCCTCCAAGCAGAAAGAACGCTACGAGGCCTGCATCGAACGCTACAACACCCTCAGTTACCTATTCCCCGAGAGTCCCCAACTGAAACCGCTGGAGACGATCGCCAACAAAGCAAGAAACAAAATAGAAAACTTAGATTAAATACCATGGATTTCAAGAAAATCAGAACCGAAACGACGGTGGTTACCCGTCAGAAAGACCAATTCTACAAAGGCACAGGCAACATCTACGAGACCGTGGCCATCCTGACCATTCGCGCCAACCAGATCGCCAGCGAGATGAAAGAAGAGCTCAACAAGAAGATCGAAGAGTTCGCCACCAACAACGACAGCCTGGAAGAGGTGTTCGAGAACCGTGAGCAGATCGAGATCGCCAAGTTCTACGAGCGTCTTCCCAAGCCTACGCTGATCGCCATCCACGAATTCCTCAACGACGAGATCTACTTCCGCAACCCACGGAAAGACACCCAAGACGAGTTCTAAACAAACCCTTTAACAGACAACGCCATGAAAAGAACACGCATCCTCCTTCTCACCTTGAGTCTACTCCTGCTCGGCGGCATCCTTCATGCCCAAGAGCTTAGATGCGACATCCGCGTCAACACCAATAAGGTCTCAGGTACCGACAGAACCGTGTTCCAGAACATGCAGACCGCGCTGTACGAGTTCATCAACAACACCAAGTGGACCAGCGTCAACTTCAAGACGACCGAGCGCATCGAGTGCTCCCTGGCCATCACCATCAAGGAACGCAGCGGGACGGAGTCCTATACCGCCGACCTCAACATGGCCCTGCGCCGTCCTTGCTACAAGGCCAGCTACACCACGCCGATCATCAGCTATGTCGACCCTTACTTCTACTTCGATTACCTCGATGGTGTCCCGCTTGACTTCAGTCCCAACACGCACATGTCCGACCTGACCTCTACCCTGGCGTTCTATGTCTATATGTTCCTCGGCCTTGACTTCGACACCTTCTCCCTCAACGGAGGAGCGCCTTTCTTCGCCGCCGCGCAGAGGGTCGTCGACAACGCCCAGAGCTCTTCCCAGCCGGGATGGAAAGCCTTCGACGGCAACCGAAACCGCTACTGGATGGCCGAGAACCTCACCAACACCACCTACGCCCCGCTGCACCAGTTCCTCTATGAGTACCACCGGCTGGGCCTCGACGTGATGTCGGAACACCCCGACGAGGGACGCGCCGCCATCCTCAAATCCCTGGAATACCTCCAGAGCGTCTATAGTGGCCATCCCACCTGTTTCTTCCTCCAACTGATCATCGAAGCCAAACGCGATGAGATCATCAACGTGTTCAGCGAAGGCACCCAGCAGGAGAAGACCAAAGCCAGCAACATCATGAAAGAGATCGACCCGTCGAAATCCTCACAATACGACGCCATTCTGCAAGGAGGAAAACGGAATTAAGCCTTCCGCCGCCATGCTACATCATCTTTACATCAAGAACTACACGCTCATCGAAGAGATCTCTGTCGACTTCCCTGAGGGATTCAGCGTGATCACGGGTGAGACCGGTGCGGGAAAATCCCTGCTGCTGGGCGCACTGGGCTTCGTGCTGGGCGACCGTGCCGACACGGGTGTGCTGTTCAACAAGGAGATGAAATGCGTGGTGGAAGCCAGCTTTCATCTGGAAGACGAGAGCCTGCGGACGCTCTTCGAGAGCCATGACCTGGACTTCGACCAGGAATGCCTCTTCCGCCGTGAACTAAGCCCGCAGAAGAAAAGCCGCGCCTTCATCAACGACACGCCGGTGGCGCTCCAGACCATGAAAGAGATCGGGAGCCAACTGGTCGACATCCACTCGCAACATGACTCCCTCCTGCTGACCGACGCCGAGTTCCAACTGCGTCTCCTGGATGAGATCGCACAGGACAAGGACCTGCTCGGCACCTACAGGAAGGAATACCAACAATACAACCAATTACGCCAACAGCTGAAGGACCTGAAAGCCTTGGCGGAGAAAAGCCTCAGCGACAACGACTACCTCAAGTTCCAACTGGGCGAGTTGCAGAACGCGCAACTCAAGGAAGGCGAATATGCAGAGATCGAGCAAAGCCTGAACCTGATGGAGAACGCCGAGGAGATCAAGACCTTGCTGTTCAGCGCCAACGGACTGCTGGAGAGCAGCGAGAACTCCATCCTGCCGCAACTCACCGAACTGTCATCGGCCTTGCATCGCCTGAGCCAACTGCTGCCGAACACCGCAGAGCTGAAACAACGCGTCGACAACGCCCAGGTGGAGCTGAAGGACATCGCCTACGACCTGGACCGGCTGGAGGGCGATACGCAGTTTGACGAGGAACGGATGCAGGAACTGCAGGAACGGTTCGACCTGCTCAACCGACTGATGATGAAACATCACGTGAAAGATGTGGACGCCCTGATCCAGCTTCGCGACGACATCAACGCCAAAGTCAACGCTTTCGAGAACATCGACAAGGACATCGAGCAGGCAGAACAGGACTTGGAAGCACAGGTCACGCTGCTGAATGGCTTGGCCAAGGATTTACATCTGAGACGCATGAAGGCGTCAGAGGGATTCGGGAAACAAGTCACGGAATTGGCGCGTCAACTGGCCATGCCCTATGCGCTCTTCCAGATCGCCGTGGATCAGACGAAGGACTTCTCCCCTTCGGGGAAGGACCAGGTTCGGTTCCTCTTCTCGGCGAACAAAGGCATCGCTGCCGACGTCATCGAGAAGGTAGCCTCGGGAGGTGAGCTGTCACGGTTGATGCTCTCCATCAAGAGCGTGGTGTCGCGCAACAACTACATCCCTACGTTGATCTTCGACGAGATCGACACGGGCGTCTCCGGTGAGGTCGCCGCCAAGATCGGCACCATCATGCGACAGATGGGACAGACCTTGCAGCTTATCGCCATCACCCACCTGCCCCAGGTGGCCAGCAAGGCGGAGTATCATTACTTCATCTTCAAGAACAACGACCTCTTCCGCACCCAGTCGCAGATCCGCCAACTGGAGCCTTCGGAAAGGATCACCGAGATCGCCAAGATGCTCAGCAACGACAAGGTGACGCCCGAGGCGTTGGGGGCGGCGGAAGCCCTTATGCGGTAATCCAGCCGCATTTGCAATGCGGCTGAACAAAGGTCAATGCTCAAAAACGTATTGTAGGATATTCGCCCCCATCTTCAAGGCCTTCTCGCGCGTTTCCTGCGAGTCATGGTGGACCCGCTGGTCCTCCCAGCCGTCACCGAGGTCGCACTCGTAAGTGAAGATGCACACAATGCGCCCCTCGTGGATCAAAGCAAACAATTGCGGCGGCTTGTTGTCGTGCTCATGGATCTTGGGCAAGCCGTCCGGGAAGGGATAAGGCTCCTTGAAGATCTCATGCGAGAAAGGCAGTTCCACGAAATCCAGTTCCGGGAATACCTTCTTCATCTGCGGCTCGATATACTGACGGATGCCGTAGTTGTCATCAATATGGAGAAATCCCCCAGCCAGCATGTAATTGCGAAGGTTTTGCGCCTCCACGGCGTCGAACACCACGTTGCCATGGCCGGTCATGTAGACATAGGGATAGTTGAAGAGATCGGGGCTTGAGGGATCCACCGTAGGCACGTCGGGGTTGATGTCCGTGCCAAGCTTCTCGTTGCAAAAACGCACCAGGTTCGGCAGGGAGGTCGGGTTGCCATACCAGTCGCCTCCCCCCCGGTATTTCAGCAGGGCGATGTTCAGCTGTTGGGCGGAAGCTACCCAAGGCAGGAGCCACAAAAGCACGATCACGATCTTTTTCATCTCATCTGATTGATTAGTTGTACCGTATGACAGGCGACGATGGCGGCGGTCTCCGTCCTCAGTCTCGCCTCACCCAGACTCACCGGGATGAACCCGTTCTCCTTGGCGAGGGCAACCTCCTCTGGGCTGAAGTCACCCTCGGGACCGATGAGGATCAGGACGTTCTCTCCTTTTTGGACCACGTCGCACAGGAGATCCTTCACGTCGTCGTCAATCCAAGCGATGATCTTCTTTCCGTCGAAAGGCATCCGCACCAACTTGTCAAAAGGAACCATATCGTCGATCTGCGGCAGCCGCGACTTGATGGACTGTTTCATGGCGGAGACCATCACCTTCTGGAAGCGTTCCACGTTGGCGGCACGGCGCTCCGAATGGTAGGAGGTGAAGAGCCTCACCCGGTCGATGCCGATCTCGGTGGCCTTCTCCAGGAACCACTCCGTCCGCTCGTTCAGCTTGGTCGGCGCGATGGCGATCTCCAGGTTGAACCCCCAATGGTCGTAACCCTTACGTTTGTTGGTCAGGTTGACCGTGGCACGCTTGGGCAAGGCCTCAACCAACTCAGCGTCAAAGAGATACCCTTCGCCGTTGGTGACGCAGAAACGCTCACCTTCGGTCATGCGAAGCACCTTGACGCAATGTTTCGATTCGTCTTCAGGAAGGGTCGTAAGACCTTCATCGGCATTAGGTATATAAAAAACGTTCATGGGAAATCAATTACATGCGTTCCGGCATGCCGATGCCCAGGAGGCCGGAGGCGTTTCTTAGCAGGGCGGCCACCATGGCGCAGATCTGTAAGCGGAACATGCGGCGGTCGGGATCCTCTTCCTTGAGGATGCTGCACTCCTGATAGAACTGGTTGAACTCCTTGGCGAGGTCGAAGATGAAGTTGGCGATCATGGCTGGGCTTCTGCCCTCGGCGGCTTGGTTCAGCACCACAGGCCAGCCGTACATCATCACGATGATCTCTTTCTCCTTCGGCTGGAGTTGATCCACCTTCACCTCGGACTCCATCTTGATGCCTTGCTCCGCGGCCTTACGCAGCACCGAGCAGATACGGGCATGGGTATATTGCACGAAAGGACCCGTGTTGCCGTTGAAGTCGATGGACTCCTCGGGGTTGAACGTCATGGTCTTCTTCGGATCGACACGAAGGATGAAATACTTCAGGGCGCCCAAGCCAATGGTATGATAGAGTTTATTCGCATCTTCCAGCGACAGGTCCTTGGCCTTGCCCAGTTCATCTGAGACCGCTTTGGCCGTGGCGACCATCTCGTCCATCAGGTCGTCGGCATCGACCACGGTGCCTTCACGCGACTTCATCTTGCCGTTGGGCAGCTCCACCATGCCGTAAGATAGATGCTCGATGTCGTTGCCCCATTCGCGGCCCAGACGGACCAGCACCCGCTTCAACACGTCGAAGTGGTAGATCTGCTCGTTGCCCACGACATAGATCAGCTTCTCCGGATGGTATTCCTCGACACGCAACTGAGCGGTGCCAAGGTCTTGGGTCATATAGACGGAGGTGCCGTCGCGACGGAGCAGCAGCTTCTCGTCGAGGCCTTCGTTACGGAGGTCGCACCACACCGAGTTGTCCTCACGGCGGTACAGCACCCCTTTCTCGAGTCCTTCCTGCACCAGCGCCTTACCTAAGAGGTAGGTCTGGGATTCATAGTAGATCTTCTCGAAAGCCACTCCCAGGCGTTTGTAGGTCACGTCGAAGCCGTCATAGACCCATTGGTTCATCATCTCCCAAAGTTGACGGGTCTCCGGGTCGTTGGCTTCCCATTTCCGCAGCATCTCGCGAGCCTCTTGCATCAGCGTGGACTGTGCCTCGGCCTTGGCTTTGGCTTCTTCCTGGGCTTTCTCGTCGAGGCTGTCGTAGTCGGCGGGCAGCAAGGTCTTCAGCTCTTTCTTGTATTCCTTGTCGAACAACACATAGAAATCACCGATGAGATGATCACCCTTCTTGCCGGTGGATTCCGGAGTGCAGCCGTTGCCCCATTTCTTCCAGGCAAGCATGCTCTTGCAGATATGGATGCCACGGTCGTTCACCAGGTTCACCCTGACGACGTTCTTGCCGTTGGCTTTCAGGATCTCGGAGACGCTCCATCCCAGGAGGTTGTTACGGATATGTCCGAGATGCAGCGGCTTGTTGGTGTTGGGCGAGGAATACTCGATCACCAGCGGCTGACCCGAGACTTCCTTTCTGCCAAAGAATTCCTTTTCATGATTCGCCTTGAAGAAGTCCAGCCAATACGCATCGGAGATCAGGATATTCAGGAAGCCCTTGACCACGTTGAAGCGTGAGATCATCGAGGACTCCTTGATCATCTCGGCGCCCATCTCGTTGGCCAGTTGTTCCGGATTACGGCCAGCCAGTTTCACGAACGGGAAGACCACGATGGTGAGGTCACCCTCAAATTCGGGTCTCGTCTTCTGGAAATTCACCTGCTGGACAGGAGGCTCTTGTCCGTATAAGGTCTTGAATGACTTGACAAAAAGTTGCTTAAGGATTTCTTCTAACATAACCTGACGTCTTTAATAATGGTGCAAAGATACATATTTTGCCACGATGTAGTCATGTCATTTTTTTAAAAAGAATCAAACAATTCTTGACACGATACCAAAATCTTTCCTATCTTTGCATTCCGATGATGTACAAAAAAGTATCACCGGAAACACATAATACCAAGGAATCGAGACGGTTGCTTTAAAGTAACCGTCTTTTTTTTGCAAAACAACGAACAAAAACAAATAAAAACATGTCCATCTCATTGAAAAACCGTAGCCTGATCTCCATCAGCGACTACACGCCGGATGAAATCCAACATGTCCTTGACATCGCCGAGGACTTTGAGAAGAATCCGCACCAGAACCTGCTCAACGGGCGCATCATCGCCTCTCTGTTCTTCGAGCCTTCCACCCGTACGCGACTGAGTTTCGAGACCGCCATCCAACTCCTTGGAGGCAACGTCATCGGCTTCAGCAGCACGGCAGGAACCAGCATCCAGAAGGGCGAGTCCCTGGCCGACACCATCACCATGGTAGCCAGCTATGCCGACCTCATCGTGATGCGCAACCCCATCGACGGCTCTGCCCGTTTCGCCTCAGAGGTGTCCAAGGTGCCGATCATCAATGCCGGTGACGGATCCAACCAGCACCCCACCCAGTGCATGCTCGACCTGTACAGCATCCGCAAGACCCAAGGCACCCTCGAGAACCTGGAGATCACCCTCGTCGGCGACCTGAAGTACGGTCGTACCGTCCACAGCCTCGTGGAGGCCATGAGCCACTTCAACGCCAAGTTCAACCTGGTCTCTCCCGTCGAGTTGAAGCTCCCGAGGACGGTGAAGCAGCACATCAAGGACGCCCATCTCGAATATGAGCAGTTCACCGAGTTGGAGGAGGTCATCCCCCACTCCGACATCATCTACATGACCCGTGTGCAACGCGAACGTTTCCCAGACCCGCTGGAATACGAGAAGGTCAAGAACTCCTATGTGCTTCGCAACGCCATGCTGGCCAACGCCAAGCCGAACTGCCGTGTCCTGCACCCGCTGCCGCGTGTCAACGAGATCCATGTGGACGTCGACGCCAACCCCAAGGCCTATTACTTCCAGCAAGCGCAAAACGGCGTCTATGCCCGTCAGGCACTCATCGCCGCCATCCTTGGCCTCAAATAACTTCAAACTCCAAACTTCAAACTTCAAACTATCGAAAAATGGAAAAGAGAAAAGAATTAGTGGTATCCGCCTTGGAAAACGGCACGGTCATCGACCATATCCCCGCCGACAAAGTGTTCCAGGTGGTCAAGATATTAGGACTGGAATCCGTCAGTATCCCCGTCTACATCGGTGTCAACGTGGAAAGCAAGAAATATGGGACCAAGGGGTTCATCAAGGTGTCCGACAAGTATTTCGACCCTGAGGAGGTCAACAAGATCGCCCTGGTGGCTCCCACCGCCTCCATCATTGAGATCAAGGAGTTCGAGGTGGTGAGGAAGATGACCGTGAAGATCCCGGAGCGCATCGAGAAGATCGTCAAATGCTTCAACCCGAATTGCGTCACCAACAAGGAGCACGACATCCCCACCAAGTTCCGCGTCAAGATCGTCGACGACAAGATCCGTCTGGTCTGCCATTACTGCGAGAAATACACCTCAGAAGAGAACATCGAATTCATCTAACCACCAGGACTCATGGAGATCAATCGCATAAAGGGAGTGAACCTGCCTTCCAAGCATCGGGCACTTTGGATCCTCTTGATGTTATTTGTCATTCTACTCTTTTGGGGGATTAGAATCTACAATGGATTTGTGAAAGCCGAAGAGAAGATGACCCAGGCCTGGTCGCAGGTGGAGAACGTCTACCAGCGCCGTATGGATCTGATCCCCAACTTGGTTACTATCGTCAAGTCGTACGCGAACTATGAGAACAAGACCTTGGTGGAGGTCGTGGAGCAACGTGCGAAGCAGGCGGCGGCGGTGAGCCAGATCGATCTAGAGTCCATGACACAAGAGCAACTGCTGCAATTCTCTGAATCGCAGCAGTTGCTCAATGATGCCGTCTCTGACGTCATCGTGTCGGTTGAAAATTATCCGGAACTGAAGGCCGTGGAGTCCTACCAGACCTTCATGGCCCAGTATGAGGGATGCGAGAACCGCATCATGGTGGAACGCAGACGCTTCAACGAAGTCGCAAAAGGCTACAACGAGAGCATCCGCAAGTTCCCCGCCAACCTCATCGCCAGGCTGTTCGGTTTTGAGAAACGGCCTTATTTCGAAGGCGTCGAATAATACCCTCTTAACGGTTTATGCCTGAGCCTTGGGGCCTCCCATGGTGAAAGGAGGCATCCCTTCGTTACCCACTTCCTTAATCGTCCCGAAAGTGCTTTCGTATTTGCTCAAGTTCTCGGCCAGGGCCTTGTAGAGGCGTTTGGCGTGTTGAGGGGTCATGACGACTCTGGACTTCACCTTGGCTTTAGGCGCGCCAGGCATCATGCTCACGAAATCCAGCACAAACTCCGTAGGAGAGTGCGTGATGATGGCGAGGTTGGAATAGATTCCAGCAGCCATCTCTTCGGTCAACTCAATATTGATCTGATTTTTCTTGTTGTCTTCCATAGTCTATGTTTTTAAAAAAAGTAGAGACGGCGCAAGCACCGTCTCTACATTGAACCATTGATTGATCATTCGCCCATGGTGGCGCCTTGTTCCTTCAGCTTCTCATATTCCTCACGGGAGCCGACGATCAGGTCGTCATACTCGCGGAGGCCGGTTCCTGCAGGAATCTTATGGCCGACGATGACGTTCTCCTTCATGCCCAGCAGATAGTCTGTCTTGGCGCTGATGGCGGCATTCGTCAGGACCTTGGTGGTTTCCTGGAAGGAGGCGGCAGACATGAAACTGTCGGTCTGCAGAGCGGCACGGGTGATGCCTTGCAGCACCTGGCTGGCCGTGGCAGGCTCGGCGGGACGGGTCTCGACGAGCTTGAGGTCCTTACGCTTCAGCAGTGAGTTCTCGTCACGCAGTTTCATGGCGGAGATGATCTGTCCGCTGGAGAGATCCTCGGAGTCACCGGGATCGGTGACGACCATCTTACCGTAGATCTGGTCATTCTCTTCCTGGAAGGCCAGCTTGCTCACCAGTTCCCCTTCAAGGAAGCGGGTGTCGCCGGGTTCCATGATCTCGACCTTACGCATCATCTGGCGGACGATGACTTCGAAGTGCTTATCGTTGATGGTCACCCCTTGTGAACGATACACGCTCTGGACCTCGTTGACGATATACTCCTGAACCTTCATCGGGCCCATGATGGCAAGGATACTGGCGGGAGTGATGGCGCCGTCGGACAGCGGTTGGCCGGCCTTGACGTAGTCGTTCTCCTGAGCCAGGATCT
>JAEEGL010805734.1_pt1 | contig 26967 bp, 28 predicted proteins | sample 9134231 | NCBI WGS metagenome assembly JAEEGL01 (sample SAMN16246548, study PRJNA631951) | gut metagenome | biome: gut microbiome; feature: rumen; material: fiber-attached | host: Bos | place: Iran: Karaj | collected 2018-10 | reverse complement strand
GTAGATGCAAAGAGCCTTATGGGTATCTTCAGTATCGTTCCTTCCGATAACCTTGAGTGCAATATCTACAGCGACAACTGCGACGAGTTCCTGAGCGACATCAAGAAGTTCATCGTAGAATGATCTTCAAAGGGTGACATAAGTAAGGCCTGCCGGGATCGTACCCCGCAGGCCTTTTATATTGCCTTTCTTCTCATCAGCCGGCGAAGTAAGGAAGACCGGCAAACAGAGGCTCAGCGTCAAGGTGACACTTGATCATGGATCCTATCCTTATAAGTTCCATGCTGTACAGTACATCGTATACGGCTTCAACGGGATCGTAGATCCCCGTAGATCCGCTCTCGGTATAGTACCTGATACAGATACGCTCCTTTTCAAGGATGAACTTGGGCTCCCTGTCGTTGTCATCCAACTGCAGGAATACGGTGAGAAGGAGATATCCCTTTACCGTATCTATGATATCTTCGATCCCGTATCTCATCTCATCAGCCGACCCCTTACGAGATATCATGCGCTCACGCTCCATGACATAACCTCCGATAAGATCGAGGACTTCTGAGAATGAACCGAAGGAAAGATCCAGTACCCTGGGATCGGAATAGGAAGATATATAATTCCATGCACCTGCCACATACCCGTAAGCGATGCTCGAACCTACAGGATCATTGCCAAAAGCATCAAACATAGATAAAAAGCTGTCTTGAAGTCTCATCATACCGTAAGAACCGTTATTGTTGTGATCCATGCAGGTCACCTCCCTCCGTTAACACTTTCGCAAAGCGTCCGAAACACCCTGTTTACAAGGGTTTTCGGATATCTTGATTATAGCATCGCAGGCATGGGAACGCTCGTTAAAAAGGCAAGTTTCTCGGTTTGTTTTCTTCGTGTTCAATTCCCGTTAATATATGAACAAGAAAAAGAGGATGCCTCAAAAGACGAGACATCCTCCGGTCATTGCATTTCGAGCAGATATCAGCTCTTACCCTTATTCTTCTCGTACAAAAGGTTCAGGCCGTCGATTATTATGTCAGGCTCCAAGTGAAACTTCCTGTTGCAGTAAGGAGCGACAAGAGGGCTTACGCCGCCTGTAAGTACAGCCGTAACGGGTGTACCCATCTCCTTCTCTATCCTGTCTATGATGCCGTCCAGCATCGACGCACATCCTATGAGGGATCCGGAGCGCATGCAGTCTACCGTATTTGTACCGATGAGCTTGCAGTTACCCGTAAGATCGATATACGGAAGCTGAGCTGCGATCGAAGACAGTGCATTTATGGATACCCAGAGACCAGGGATGATCATGCCGCCTAAGTAGGAACCCTCTTCGTTGATAACGGATACTGTAGTAGCCGTACCCATATCCACTATCGCTATGGGAAGCTTGAACTTAGCCTTAGCTGCTACCGCAGCAACGATAAGGTCCGATCCTACTGCAGCGGGGTTATCAGTCCTGATATCAAGTCCCGTCTTGATGCCGGGGCCTACTACCATTATGTCTATTCCCGTCAGGATCTTGACTGCCTGAGGAAGGACCGTCTGAAGATAAGGAACAACGGAAGAGATTATTCCGCCTTCGATATCAGCCACGTCAACCTGATAGAGTGCCAGGATACCCTGGATATCAAGAGCATACTGATCGGCCGTCTTATTACGATCCGTCGCGATCCTTACAGAGAAGAACTCTTCGCCGTTCCTGATACCGCCTAAGACGATATTCGTATTACCAACATCGATTGCAAGGATCATATTGATTCTCCATAATTATTTATCCCTCTTGAGAGCAGCAGCAACGCCCTTAGCGACAGAACCGCCGATAACAAGTCCCGTTGCCCATTCGATAAGTCCCTGAAGACCTACGAGAAGGACTACGAACATGAACGCATTGCCGGCACCCAATGCCACGACTTTATCCTGAATGAAAGAAGTCTTATAAAATACCAATACTATATATCCCATGAAAAGGATAGTGTTGAGCATGGGAGCCAGAAGTCCGCCTGCGAAGTAGCACCAGATGCGCTTTCTGTCGATCTTCTTGAAGATCAGGAACAGAACTCCCGTAAGGAATCCGACAAGAGTACGTGTAACTACGCAAAGGATAAATGTATGCACAGGGCTTGTCTGGAAGAAGAATCCCGTCATTCCGGATGCACCCGTTATCGCATCGTAGAAGCTCAGGCAGCCGTAAACAAATCCGAGGACCGCGCCTTCAGCAGGACCTAAGAGCATGGCGCCGATAGCAATGGGAACCATGGTAAATGTCATTACGAGGGGACCTACGGGGATGCTGGATAAACCTGTGAGCTTCATCACGATGATGACTGCGATAAAGATGGCAAGTTCCACCATCTTCAAGATCTTTTGTCTGTTATTCATATGTACCTCCTTGCTCGTGCTCCGTTTCCCGGATACACCGCTAAAAGAATAACGACTGATGTTCTTGCCTCATGTTATCCTCCCGCCCCGAACGGGTACGAGGGATGGAAGCTTCACATCGTCAGCCCGATTATACCCTACTTTTTCCTTTTGCAACAACAATTTCCGTTTCGTCAGTTTGCACCATGTTTCTTGCAATACGCACCCGATGTGTTACAGTATGAGCAACAAAGGGTTTTACATGGAGGGTTTCTTCTATGCTCAAGGGAAAGAATATCTTACTCGGAGTTACAGGCGGTATCGCATGCTATAAGGCTTGTGAGCTTACTTCACTGCTCGTAAAGCAGCACGCGAACGTTCAGGTCATAATGACAGAGAATGCGACTAAGTTCGTGACACCGATCACTTTCGAACAGCTTTCCGGCAATAAGGCTCTCGTCGATACATTCGACAGGAACTTCGTGCACAGCGTAGAACACATCTCCGTAGCAGATAAGACGGATATGGTCATAATCGCACCTGCTACCGCCAATGTCATCGCTAAGCTCGCTAACGGTCTTGCGGACGACATGCTCACCACGACCGTCCTGGCATGCAGATGCCCTAAGGCTATAGCTCCCGCCATGAATACTGCGATGTATGAGAATCCCGTTACTCAGGATAATATCGCCAAGCTCGTTCATTACGGATGGGAGATAATAGAGCCCGCTTCAGGCCGTCTCGCATGCGGCGCCGTAGGCAAGGGTAAGCTTCCTGATCCTCAGAGACTCCTTGAAGCTGTCCTTCATACCGCAGCACACGAGAAGGATATGGAAGGACTTAATGTACTCGTTACGGCAGGTCCCACGAGAGAAGCATTGGATCCCGTAAGATATCTTACGAACCATTCTTCAGGCAAGATGGGATATGCCATTGCGAATGCTGCTGCCAACCGTGGAGCAAACGTCACTCTGGTATCAGGTCCCACTAACCTTGCTAAGCCCTCTTATATGGATGTAGTAGATATCGAGTCCGCAAAGGATATGTACGAGGCAGTATCTTCAAGATCGGATAAGATGGACATAATCATCAAGGCTGCGGCAGTAGCTGACTACAGACCCGCTACGGTCGCAGACAACAAGATAAAGAAGAGCGACGACGATCTCTCTATCCCTCTTGAGAGGACTACCGATATCCTTAAGACACTCGGTGCTGATAAGAAGCCCGGTCAGTTCCTCTGCGGCTTCTCCATGGAGACGGAGAATATGCTTGAGAACAGCAAGGCGAAGCTTACCAAGAAGAACCTTGATATGATCGCAGCAAATAACGTCAAGGTGGACGGAGCAGGATTCGGAGTCGATACCAACGTTCTTACTCTCATCACACAAGACGATGTGAAGGAACTTCCGCTCATGAGCAAGACGCAGGCTGCGGATGCGCTCCTGGATGAGATCTTAAAGAGAAGATAAACGAAAGGCTCTGTGATCATCACCACAGAGCCTTTTTCTTAATCCTTGCGTCTGCTTTCTTTTACATAAACGATATATCTTATCGCCGCTATCAGGAGAACTGCCGCGCAGATAGCTACTCCGACCAGATTACTCATATCAGTATTCCTCCTTTATCCTTATGACCACATATTAATCCTTGAAGTTCAAGCAAGAGCAAAAACAAGATCAAGAAATATTAAAGAAGGTAACGGGCGAACCGCAACAGTGATATATCAAAGATAGGAGAAGTCTCTTTGCATGTCGGTAACAAGTTCCGGTGAATCCTTCTTCATAAGTTCTATAAGGCGCTCTGTATTAGAGCTGTCCTTGCGGATAGCTTCAAGCTCCGACTGTGTGATACCGACAAGCTGAAGGAAGTCTACTCTTCCGTGTACCGTATCCTGACCGGAAGCGGTAGTATCCTCTACTACAAGAAGCGCAGTTATAAGAGAAGGCGTTCCTTCATGGATAGAAGTACCGTTACCTCCGATATGATCGCCCGCTACAAAATACTTCTCACTCTTATATGTGTATCGTGCGAGGTTGCTTAAGACATTTATGGCCCACATGCAATCGGAAGGTTCCTTCTCCCTGAGCTTCATTGTCATCTCATATCCCCAGCGGCTGTATTCTTCACCGAAGGAATCGGGCTCACAATAAAGTTCGGTCATACCGAAAGTGACCATATGAAGATACCCTGCTTCGTTCTTATAGACAGAGAAACCGTCTAAGTATTCTTCTCCTCCGAATATCGCTCTCTTGGGCATGAGCGTCCCGTAGTGGGAAGGTTCCTGCCCCGGATACAATCTTGAGAACTCTCCTTCGATCGCATCCCATCCGGGAGCCCAATCATCATCGGAATTCATCTTCTCTATATATTCTTCTTTGGTCATGATCTGTCCCTCTCGTTAATAGTCTTTACTGAGATTATAACGCAAGGATAGTTCAAAAGTTCAGAACTATATGCGCTTACGCTCCTTCTCGAAATGCCATAAAATTTTCAGAAGAATACAACAGGAGAATACATTATGAGCCTTAAGACAGCATTCGGATCAAGATTTAAGATCGGAGCCGCAATATCAAGAAAGAATCTTAATACAAAACAGAGGACCGACCTCCTCCTTAAAGAATTTAACAGCTTCACTTGCGAGAATGACATGAAGCCCATGTTCTTCCTTGACGAAGAAGAAAATCTTAAAGATCCTTCCAAGTACAACATGTCTCCTAAGCTCAGGTTCGATATAGCCATTCCGTATCTTGAATTTGCAAAGAAGAATGGTATTGCAATGAGAGGTCATACTCTCGTTTGGCATAACCAGACTCCCAAATGGTTCTTCCACGAAGACTACGATGTGAATAAACCCTTTGCTGAAAGAGACATTATGCTCTCAAGACTTGAGAACTACATAAAAGGAGTTCTTACAAATATTCAGGAAGAATTCCCCGGCATCATCTACGCTTGGGATGTAGTTAACGAGATAATAGACGAAGGCGATTACAGAAGATCATTATGGACACAAGTTGTAGGTGAAGACTTCTTCATAAAAGCTTTTGAATATGCAAGGAAGTATGCAGACAAGAACGTAAAGCTCTTTTATAACGACTACAATACTTTCGAAGAAGAAAAGAGAGATCTTATCTTAGAGAAAGTCTTAAAGCCTCTTATGAACAAGAGTCTTGTAGACGGTATGGGAATGCAGTCTCACCTTGTACTCGGAGAACACGACTTAGATCTCTACTCCAAGGCGCTTGATATATACGGCAAGACCGGACTTGAGGTCCAGATAACGGAGCTCGACATCCATATAGCAGATAACAGTGATGAAGCGATGGACAGACTTTCTGACATGTACGAGAAACTTTTCAAGATCTTAGTAAGTGCAAAAGACGATAACAGAGCAGATATCACGTCAGTTACATTCTGGAATCTTCAAGATGAAGATTCATGGCTGACTTCTTTCAGGAAAGAGACGAGCTATCCTCTTCTCTTTCACAAAGAGAGCGAATGCAAAAAAGCATACTTCAGTGTAATAGAAACCGCATAACAAAAAGGAGGATAGTTGATAACTACCCTCCTTTAAAGTTATACGTCTATATCTTTATCAGAAAAGATCTACAGAACCTGTAACCTCACCGTTTACTACATAATAAGCCTTACCTTCTTCAGACTTTACATAGATGTCGAGAGTCTTGATCTTATCCTTGAAAGCCTTGTTGACCTTCTTAACTACTGTCTCATAGGAAACGCCCTGATCAGCCGAATTCTGGATAACGAACTTCTTGGGCTCAACGATCTTTGCGGGAGCAGCCTTCTTAGCAGGTGCCTTCTTAGCAGTGGGCTTCTTAGCTGCAGCCTTCTTAGCGGGAGCCTTAGCAGCTGTCTTAGCAGGTGCCTTCTTTGCTGCAGGCTTCTTAGCTGCTGTCTTCTTAGCAGGTGCCTTCTTTGCGGCGGGCTTCTTAGCGGGTGCCTTTACTGCTGTCTTGGGAGCTTCTGTCTTTACATCTGTTGCTGCGGGAGCAACTGTCTTTTTTTCTTCTGCCATAACCTCTTATCCTCCGTTGTTATGTTAGATTTGGTTACACTAGTTCCAATGTGCCCATTTTATAACCCACGTTAATATCAGTCAATAAATTTAGAGGTTTACGCGCTATAATTCATAGTTTATTAATAATATCTCACATCATTTTCGCAAGGAAACTCCAACATATTTCGATCTGTCATTCATTCGGATTTTTCTATTTCCCATGCAAAATACCGCAAAATAGTTTCCGTGAATCCATACATATGATAAAGCTTTATATTTCTTCGAAAATACTCATCTGTCTTAATCTCATCTATTCAGTAAAACGACATATATCCGCGCTCTTCAGCGATATTTAATTCTGATCTTCATAACAACAGCCGTGCATCTTCGTTCAAGATACACGGCTGTCTTTTCACATCCTTCTCTGTGTAAATCAGTTTCCCACAGAGAAATGTATTTTATTACTGTTCCAACGGAAGTATCACCTTGAATGTTATCGAATAGTCTCTTCTCTTTTCCGCAGTGATCTTTCCCTTGTGTGAATCGGTTATCGCCTTCGCTATCGACAGTCCTATACCATGTCCTCCGGTAGAAGAATTATGTGATGAATCAGTCCTGTAAAATCTGTCGAAGAGATGTTTCAAAGAATCGTTCTTTATATCTTCTTTTGTATCGTTTGTTATCTCCATGATCGCATTCTTCTGATCGCCCTTAAGACTGATATCTATGCTCTTATGTTCGGGGCAGTACTTGACCGCATTATCAGCAAGTATAGATACAAGTTGAGAGAGCATCTTCTTATCACCTTTTACCGTTATATCGTCCGCATCGATATTCATGTTGATGTCGCAAGATTCCGCTACGGCTCTGAAGGATCCGGCCTGATCCTCTACGATAGGACCAAGCTCAACAGGCTCGGAAACTCTTGCCAGGTTTGTCTCTTCCATCTTGGAAAGGAGGATCAGATTATTGGTAAGCTCGTTCATTCGAATCGTCTGCTTCTTTATATCCGATACCCACTCATTACCTTCCCCTATCTCCATCTCGAGGGCATCAGAATCTGCACGTATTATAGTAAGCGGAGTCTTAAGTTCGTGTCCTGCATCGGTGATGAATCTCTTCTGCTTCTCATAGCTCTCGACTATAGGTCTTATCGCCTTGTCGGATACAAAGAACAGTATGACAGACAGCACGACCATGCATGCCAGGGATACAGCTATACTTATCGTAAGAAAGCTCTTAAAGCTGTGAAGCGATTCACTAACATCGACAAACGAGACATACCAACCGCCATTCCAGGTCTCCCTTACGATGAACCTGTAGTTATCGACAAAACCTGTCTCCTTTCCGGATCCTATGGCTCTCTGCGCCAACTCTACGATATTCGGGCTGCTAAGTCCGATAACATTGCTCCATACATTTTCGATCTTCATATCCTTATCGAGTTGCACAGAAACGTGCATCCGCTCTAAACCTTCAATGAAGATGTTCCCCGCGAAAACGGTTCCGCTTGTTCCTGTTTCGGATAATTCCGTACCCTGAGTCATATATATCGTATTCTCTATATTAGAGACTTCAATAAGAGCCGACAGATCGCTATCGCAGTCATCTATCATTTTCTTGTAATTCAAAGTATTTACCGCCACATTAAGGATCAAGAGGACGATAAATACCGATAGCATGGTTATCGCCAGAAATCTCTTCTTAAGTCTTTTAACCATCATTCAACCTCCAGGGTATATCCCGCATTACGTGTAGCTTTGATCCTGACGTTCGCACCGATCTTAGTAAGCTTTCTTCTAAGGTATGAGAAGTTTGTAAAGAGGATGCTGTTATCGCCATCATAATCAAGGCCCCATATCTTATCCATGAAACGTTCGGATGAGATGAGGATACCGGGATTGAGCATGAGATATTCAAGGATCTGATACTCCTTGGATGCAAGAGTGACTGAATCGGTCTCGGAAGAGAGCTCGAAGTTATTCCTGTTAAGAGTGATGTTACCGTATCTCAGTATGTTATCCGATGAGTTAGAATTCCTTGTCATGGCACGTAACCTTGCAAGGAGCTCCTTGCTGTCAAAGGGCTTGGTAAGGTAGTCGTTTGCTCCCAGGTCCAGCCCTTCTACCTTATCGTCTATCTGGGACTTGGCAGTGAGCATCATGACAGGGATCGAAGATCCCTTTGCTCTTATCTTCCTTAATACTTCAAAGCCGTCCTGACCCGGCATCATGACATCTAATATGGCACAGTCATAATCACCGCTCATTATGTATGACTCTGCCTCATCACCGTCATATACAGCATCTACTGAATAGTTATTACCCGTGAGTATTGCTACGAGAGCACGGGATAATGACACCTCATCTTCCGCTAACAATATGCGCATATCATCTGACCCCTTTGTTCCTTACTTTCATTATTATCTCATTATTCAATACTTGTTGTATAGAAGCTTACCGTATCATCTCCGAGGAGCACTGTTACCGTTTCGTCATCTGACACGTAGCATTCGCGAAGATCACTTTCATCATTCGTAAGCATAACTACCTTCAAGTCCTTGTCTTCTTCAGGTATCGTGACGTAATAGATATCGGTATCTTTCTCAAGGTTTATCAGATCAACATCCCGGTTCATGCAGGATGAGAATACCAGACTGAATACAAAACCAATGATGATCATCTTTCTCATATATCGTTCTCCCTTCGTGTATCATCATGGTCTTAGTCTAAGAGTGCTACCTTAAGTCAACCTTAAAGCAAAAACGGATATGATCTTTATTCGACCATATCCGTTAAATATATATTTTTACAATATATCCTCAGTAACCGATCTTATGAAGGACATCCTCTATGAGCTTCATGTTTCGGAGTGAGAACTCAGGTGTGATATGAGGGTTGGATACACCGTTTATCGCATTGCACATATCCTGTACTTCAAGTGAATAATTGGAAGGTGCTTCCACCGTCCTTACGATAACTTCATCTCCCTTAAATATCCTGTAGGATAATGTACCTTCCTGATTATACTCGACCTCGGATCTTATCGATCCTTTGCTGCCGTGAACATAGAGCCTGTCGAATCTTGAATTGGAAGTCATATCCAGTATCATGCCGACATTAAATGAAGCTCTGGAACCATTTCTGAACTTGAGCATGGCAGAGGTCATAAGATCAACTCCGAGGTCGGAGAATTCAGCCTGTGCCCATACCTCTTCGGGATCTGAATCTATGAGAGATAAGATCATCGTAGTACAGTAGCATCCCAGGTCGTACATGGCTCCTCCGCCCTGTTCCTTATGAAGGCGGAAATCCTCCTTGTAGCCCTGAGTTATAAATGCACTCTCGATATAATCCACATCACCGATGATACCGCTTCGAACATCCTCTATAAGGCTCAAGACATAAGGACTGTGAAGATATGCATAGGCTTCCATAAGGATAACGTTGTTCTTCCTTGCCGTCTCATACATCTCCTCTGCTTCACTAAGGTCTAATGCCAAAGGCTTCTCACAAAGAACATGCTTGCCCGCCTTAAGAGCTTCAGTAACCCACTTTATATGAAGGTCATTTGGAAGAGGTATGTAGACCGCTTCAACATCCTTATCGGCTATAAGCTCGTCGTAAGAACCGTATGCTCGCTCAAAGCCGAATTCATCCTTGAACTTAGTCGCCTTCTCGAGACTTCTTCCTGCGATGGCAAGAAGCTCGCAGTCCTGTGCTTTCTTCATGCCGGGAATAGTACACCACTTAGCGATATTAGCTGTTCCTAATACTCCCCACTTGATCTTTCTCATAACAGTTTTCCTTTCGCCCGGTATTATCAGTTATGAGCATAGCATTTACGACATGCACAATGGTGCTGTCTTATTGATGGATATTTCAGGGGCTCGTAAATGTTCCCGAGATCCTTCCGTAAGAGATTATATTACCGCTGTTGCCTTCCGCGTCCGTATCTACGCCCGTAAGGAATGCTACGAAGTTGGGATTACCTGAATTGACGCTTCCGCTCAGGTGATCGACGGGAGCTCTTAATGCCACTACATAGATATCGTAATGGTGCGTAGTTCCCGAAGGCGGATAAGGACCGACATATTCCGCTGAATCTGCCCACCCCTGAGGAAGTTCAGTCTCCGTTATACCGTCAGACTTCCAGTGGATCCAGAATCCCGCATCGGGATCTACCATGTATATGATATATACTTCTGCTCCTTCTACTTCTTCCCAGGATAACTGAGGTGATACATTATCACCCTGATCCTTGGAGATGACATCCGCCCATACTCCATCGACCAGGTCCTCCGAAGTGACTTCAAATGTCTCATATCCTTCAAGATAGTCCTGTGAACCTTCTTCTGCCTCAGTCTCTGTAACTGACTCCGAGATTTCTGTAGTCGCCTCGGTCGTAGTCGTTGCCGCAGAGGTCGTTGTGACGGCAGTTGTCTCTTCCGCTTTCTGTGAGCATCCTGCTGCACCTGCCAAGAGCGCGATACTCACAAGTACTGATGTTATCTTTCTCTTATTCATATCTTCCTCCGATCAGAGCTTTTCCGTAAATTCGCTCAGCATCTTCTCATTCTCTTCCGAAGGCCTTACCTTAGGATCTATAAAGACGGCCTGCGCCGCGAACGCATCGATCCCGAGAAGTTCCCTGAGCTTATCCATTGCCTTGGGGGCACCGTTTCCGGACTGACACGCAAAAACACATATCCTCTTTCCCGTAAGCTTATCTTTATTCTCATTGACAAATGTTCTTATTGGCGGCGTTATCGTACTTGCCCATACCGGGAATCCGATGATCACCTCATCGATCTTATCCAGGTCGATATCATACGGTTCGAGTTCGGGAGCCTCAGCCATGACCGCACTCTTGCCGCCCCACAGGAACTTGGCAAATCCCTTATCCTTATAAGCCTTCTTAGGGATCAACTTGAGCTTATCGCATCCGATCTTCTCACAGATCTTGTCAGCTATATATTCCGTATTACCTTCAAGCGAATAGAAAACTACGAGTTTTCCCATAATAAAGACCTCCGATTGTCATCTCGTATGAGATTATACCATCCCGAAAACATGAGTTTCCATTAATACGTATACGCACGCATCTGAGGACTACGGTATTCGCCATTCGACAATTATAGTATTCGAGTAATTATTTAAAGTATTACTTTAATTTTCTATTGACACACTTTAAGCAGGATGTTATATTCAAGTCACAAAGCAAAGGGAGGATAGTAAGATGGATAACAGAGCATCAGCACTTAACAAGAGACTTAATACGGATAGGGTGATAACACTCATAGTCGCATTCTTGATGATATTTGTCGCCGCTATGCAGTTCATCACATTTGCAAGGAATAACGATATACTTGCGGTGCGAAGAGGCATTCATTCGGTATTCTCGGCGATCGCACTTATACTGCTGTATCTTGGTCTTAACAGGATCGCAGCTACAGGCAAGCCCTTCGACTCCAAGATGATCGGTCTCTTAAGAGCCATAGCCGTCACGATCATGATAGGAGGATTTCTTCCTCCCTTTGTCGAAGGTTTTATCAATATCACACAGGGTAAAGAGTTCGTTCTCATGTTCGGCGACATCGATATCTTTATCCCGATGGCAGGTGTCATCGTAGGTATCCTCTCCGAGATCTTTGCATACGGCAATGAGCTTCAGGAAGATAATGATCTTATCGCGTAAGGAGAAACGGATATGGGAATCATTATAAGACTTGACCGAATGATGGCAGACCGCAAGATGTCGCTTAACGAACTGGCGGAGAAAGTAGGCATGACCAATGTAAACTTATCTAACCTTAAGACAGGCAAGATGAAGGGCATAAGATTCGAGACATTAGACGCTATATGCGATGCTCTCGACTGTCAGCCGGGAGACATACTGGAACATACAAAGTAAGAGGAGATCACAAGATCTCCTCTTCTCTTTTTTAGAGTCCGATATATACGCTCATCTCGCCTTCGCCCCTGTTGGCCCACAGGCGATAAGGTATGAGCCGGATCTTTATATCTTCCGTTTCTTCCTTCTTATAAGTCTTATAAAGAGGCGATATATAATCTCCCTCCGATACTGATATCTTCCTGTAGCCTGAAGCCTTAAGAGCTACTGTCGGAAGACCGAATTCCGTCGTTATCTCTTCTTCAATAGATGTATCGGTATCTATATGGATATCTCTAAGTGACTTGCCGTTATCCTTCTCTTCCATACAGTAGACGACAGGTCCTCTTACGACCGCACATCTTCCCTTATCTTCCGTTACCTTATTGTCGGCAACTACGATAAGCGGCTTCATGGAGAACTCTATATCGATAACGGTCTCACCTTCGAATCCCTTAAGGTAGAGATATCCGCCACGAACTTCCGATATAAGTTCACGACTCGTCTTTATCTCGTACTTATCGCCGCACCAGGAAGGTATCCTTAAGGCGAGTACAACATCGCTCCTGCCGGAAGTATTGGCAGTAACCTTCACCTTACCCGAATTAGGTATATCGCTCTCGAACTTAAATTCCGTATCCTTATGAGAGATCTCCGATCCCATGTAGAGATGAGCATATACCGTATCACCTTCTGTCGTATATGCATATGTTCCGATAGAAGCCACGAGACGTGCAAGATTAGGCGGGCAACAAGCGCATCCGAACCACTTCTGCCTAACAGGCTTAATGTGCCACTTCCTCTCATCCTTCTTAACCGCTTCGGGAATGACCTCCAGAGGGTTAACATAGAAAAAGCTCGTGCCGTCCAGGGAGATACCGCTCAATATACCGTTAAAGAGAGCAAGCTCCATAACATCCGAATACTTCCTGTCTGCTCTTATCTGAAGCATCCTTCTTGCAAAGAATACAAGACCTATGGAGGCACACGTCTCCGCATAGTCGGTATCGTTGGGAAGATCGTACGGGAAGGAGAATGCCTCGCCTAAGTGCGTAGCACCGATACCTCCCGTGATATACATCTTCTCCTTTGTAATGCTGTCCCAGAGCTTATCGCATGCTTCAAGAAGCCTCTTATCCCCTGAGAGCCTTGCCATATCCGCCATGCCGCTGTAGAGATATACCGCACGTACCGCATGACCGACAGCTTCCGTCTGCTCTCTTACGGGAATATGTGCCTGATGGTAGTAGTCGATCTTATAAGGCTGTCCCTTGGGAGTAGGATGCTCCATATCGAAGTACAAAGGAGCCTGTCCTCTCTCATCTATGAAGTACTCGGCCAGCTTCTTATATCTCTCCTCGCCGGTAGTCTCGTAGAGCCTGAAAAGTGCCATCTCAGCTATCTCATGACCGGGATATCCCTTGATCTTGCCCTCTTCGTATCCGAATACGGAATCTACATAATCGGCAAACCTGCATGCAGCCTTAAGGAGCTTATCCTTGCCTGTAGCTTCGTAGTAGCTTATGGAACCTTCTATAAGATGACCGAGGCAATAGAGCTCATGGTGGTCTCGAAGGTCTTTGAAGCTTCTATCCATTCCGTTGATTATGTAATATGTATCAAGATAGCCGTTAGGAAGCTGCGCCTCACATACGATATCGATAGCACCGTCCGCTACAGCTTCAAGCTCCTTATCCGGATGTGTCGCAAGGCTGTATCCGACAGCCTCTATCCACTTGGAGAAATCACTGTCCTGGAATACGAATCCGTAGAACTCGTCTTCCTTGGGAGAAGAAGGATCTTCGGGAAGCGCCTCGAATCCCCTGAAGGTATATACGGGCTCGCGAAATGCATTGCCCAGCAACTCTCTGTTCTTATTAAGTCTCCCTGCTGCCTTAAAGTTATGCATACAGTAGCTGGGAGCAGCTTCCGGCACTCTGTCATTTAAGATCTCCCACTGATAGGGAAGTACCTTCCTTCTGATAAGTTCCTGCTTGGTCGACCAGAATTCATCGTCGATCCTTACCTTCTTGATATCTACGTGCTGTCCGTTCATGTGATCCTTTCTCAGGTCTCGAGAAGACCTATCTCTATATCTCTTATCTTCAGACCTTCTATGGTCTTGTAGGATTCTGACTTCCTTACATACTCGAAGAAATCCATCTTCATGTCCTCGTTCCATACCGACTCGTGAAGCTTTCTGAATTCGTCCTTGGTCTCGAACTTGAGCCTCATATAAATCTGGAAATATTCTCCCTCTCCGTCAGGATACTGCCTTGTAAGGGAGAAAGTATAAGTATCCCCTTCCGTCTCATATATCCCGCTCTCAAAAAGGAGCATATCTTCCCTGATGGAATCTTCCGTCTTACACATCTCTTCGAAAGCATTGACGCATTCGGTCACATTACTGTCCTTATGGATCCTCTTCCTGAGGAAATACTCGCATACACGTCCCGCGGTGGAGTGAAGGTTGGAAGTAAATTCATCCATACTGTATTCGGGACTATCCTCATCCAGGGCCTTCTTCAGGTCCTGCATAACCGGATGATCCGACTTCTTGAGAGCACGGAAGCACTTTATGGTCTCTACTGAGGATACGATAAGATCGAATACTATAAGTGCCGCACCGTAGTAACCGAAGGATGTATACCTTGTCCCGAGAACGAGCAATATTATGCCAAGGATGAGAAAGACTCCCATCCTCATTACAAAAGTCGACAGAAAGAGCATTACAGCTAGTTTGGACTTAAAAGACTTCATCCGCACTCCCCTTGATCATACTAGTATATTATCTCTCATCCGGCGGTCAAATCCAACGCAGACTGCAGTTCTCTGCGGTAATATTTCAAAGAATCAAAAGAATAGATCAATACGGATATTAAGGCTCAGATATCAACCAGGAATATCGCCACCGCGATCTTGGTAAATGATCCCTTTTTCTCTATCTTGGTTATCACTGCGGAAAGGTGTTTTCCCGCATCCATGAGCCTTGCAAAAATGACATTATCCTTCTCAGGAACATATCCGATCTTCTTACCCGACGGAGCATAAAGAAGAATGGCATTGGAATCGAACTTATTATCTTCTCTGATGAGTGTCAGTTTATCTCCGACACGTATCTCATCAAGGACTGACTTATCCGTTAAATGCGATGTTCCCGCCACATAGGAATCGAAGAGATGTATCTCCTTTATCAGGGGTTTTAAGACTTCTCCCAGTCCGCCTTCTCCCATTTTCTTTACAAGCCCGGACTCCAAAGGCGATAATTCATTGCTCATAGCTGCCCTCCGATCATGTTCATCATGATCTTCTGAAGATCATCCTTATACTTCCTGTACTCTTCGAGAGTATCCTCGAACTCCTTCTTCTTCTCTTCTACCGCATCCTTATCGTCCAAGAGAAATCTGTAGTTATACGGATCGGTGTTAAGTATCGTCTCTATCTCAGCTTCCAGCTTCGCGATCTTCCCGTCTATGTCATCCACAGCGATAGGCATCGACTCCAGCCCCTTATCCTTCAACGCCTTACCGACAAGGATCTGAAGTTCTTCCAGACGTTCCAGGTCATTACATTTATACGCCGTGACTACCTGCTCCCAGAGTTCCTTGAGCTCATCATCATCCGAAGTCTTCGGATTGATATCCGGATGGATGCTCTTGGCTATATCCTTATATATCTTCTTGATCTTCATGTGATCATACTCGGTAACCCGAGTCATATGAGCGACTGCATCATGACTCAGTATAAGCTTCTTAAGGTCATCTTTATACGAGGTCATCTCACGGTCCACCTGCCTTGATATCTTATCCATATCGAAAGGCTCACCCCTGTTAACCGCGATCTGACAATAGGTGATCTTTTTCTTCAAAGAGATACACTCGATCTTCAGTCTGAATATATCCAGGATATAAGACCCGAACTTTCTTAAATAAGCGGCGTTATATTGCTCCGCTTCCTTTCTGATCTTATCTCTCTTCAAGAGAAGTTCTTCGTATCTCGGATAGTCACCGAGCGATATCTTGATATATTCCATAAGAACCTCCTTATGACTTGAGCTCGAAGTCGTCGAGTTCTCCGTTAACTTCCGTCAGGAGCTTATCTTTGATCTTAGCTTTCTTGAAGAAGTCATCCTTGCTTATATACCACTTATCTTCAAACTTGATATGCATCTGCCCGTCTTCGTTCACGGAAGTTACCGTATATCTCTTCCCCTTGTATCTGAAAGAGACCGTTACCGGTGTATCCAGATAGTAATAAAGGTCGAACAGATCCGCATCAGAAGGATCCGGTTCCATGAGCTTATAGAGATCTTCGATAAGCCACTTCATTATGTTGAGGTTACCGAAGAAAGGATGGTATCCGATCCTCTGTGCGAGGAAGTGCTTAGATCTCAGATAGAGATCTATGGCAAACTCTTCGTTACCTTCTTCGGCTTCGATATGAGCAAGCCTCGTAAATATCTCGGGAAGAGGTTCCTCAAGATATCGTGCATCCTTCACCTTCGGGTAGAGACTTCTGATGATCTTCTTATATTCTTCATAGTCCTTCTCCACAAAGTATCCGTTCTTGTACATATCGGCGATCTTATACTTTGCTACGATATTGCCTTTGTCTGCAGCTTTCTTAAAGTACTTAAAGGCCTTCTCGTAATCCTTTGTACCGGTCCTGCCGTAATACCACACATAACCTAAGCATTCGTATGCTTCTTCATAACCCAGATCCGCTGCCATGTCGTAATACTTGAGCGCCAGATCGAACTCTCTCTTACCGTAGTAGAACCCTCCGAGCTGCATCATGCGGCACGGATCCTTCTGCTCCTCAATAAGAAAAGTAAGAGCCTCGGTATATTCGAACTCATCGTCTTCGGTATGGACCTGACTGTCCCAGAAAGAATCGATCATACGATATGCTTCATCGACGGTCATATAAAATCTCCTCTTATCATCCGGTAATGGGCGGAATATCAAGATATTCCCTTATCTGCGGTGCTTCTTATTCATGTCTGATACCATGTAGAATGGAAGTATGATCGGTGTCAGAATAACCGATAAGAACAGGCCGAATATACAACCAATCACGAACGAAACGGGATAAAATCTATAACTGTTCTTTATTCGTATAGTGCGCGGTATCCTCACGGTGATCACCTCCTTCTGCTATCGTTTACAACTTGATTCTACTCCCCGGATATGACCATTAAATGTACACTTTGCGAATTAAGGGGTGATATTGATGCTATTTTCTTATTCTGTTAACACTCATATAACATACCGACGGGATTTGTAAATTAAGTGATAACATGCCCTTTTACGGGAATTAAGCCTGATTTATACATGCTATAATTCACTTATCGGTCGTAAACCCATAAATGTCATTTAGGAGCATTCTTATATGCACAAGAGGATGAGATTGGCATTATTGGCAGGTCAGGTTGATGAGACCAGACAGAGCCGCTTCGTAAACGGTTTTTTGCAGCAGGCATTTTCCGACGATTTCGATGTGTGCATTTTTTCCATGTACAGAAAGTATCAGTCTTCCTCCGTAAGAGAACAGGCTGAGATGAATATATATAACCTCTTTAACCCTGCCATCTTTGACGGAATAGTCATCCTTAAGGACAGTATCCAGACAGTCCCTTCATCTAATCCCATAGAGGAGCGGATCCACGAGACATATACCGGTCCTGTCATTGTAATAGACAGAGAGAGCGAATTCTTCGATAACATATTTGAAGATGATTACTACGGCATGACCCTTGTTGTAAAGCATATGATCGAGGAGCACGGATATAAGGATATCGCCTATGTATCAGGCCGTAAGGGGCATATGCACTCTAAGAGCAGGCTTCAGGCTTTCAAAGATACCATGAAGGCTCAAGGTATTCCCGTAAAAGAGGAAAGGATATTCTACGGCGATTACTGGTACAGCAGCGGCGAGCTCGCGGTTAAAGAGATGGCCGCAAGTGCCGACGGACTTCCCGAAGCATTCGTATGTGCCAACGACGAGATGGCTATAGGTGTCGCGAGCGAACTTAATGCCATGGGACTTAAGATCCCCGAGGACGTAGCGGTAGCAGGCTTTGATACGTCTAGTGAAGGTCGTCTGTCTCCCCAGTGCATCACATCCTGTGATATCCCCTATGAAGATATGGGACGCTATGCGATCACATACTTAAGAGAAATAATGAACGGCCGTAATCCCGGTCACTTCACCGCCAAGCCCGTCCTTATGACAGGCGAGACATGCGGATGCAACAGTCCCGATCTTACGCGCTTTGATCCGAGAAGAGGTTCCTGGGCTACAGACAGGATGAACGAGAGCATAGACGACGTCTATAATATGCTGACCAAGGATATAATGACTCCGACAACTCTTGAAGAGTTCTTCGGTATAGTCTACTCCTACGCATATCAGATCAATGGCGCCGAGAGTTTCTCTCTTTGCTTATCTTCCCCGTGGAAGGACCTCGCCACTACTCCGAATATGTCAGTCAAGCATAACGGATATCCTCCGAGGATGATAAGAGCCATTCACTACAGCAGCAAGTCCGGTACGGGCACCGTAGATCTTGAGGACACATTCAGTACCAGATATCTTATCCCGGACCTCGGAGAAGAAAGAGATTATCCTACGGCATTTTGTTTCACTCCGTTCTACTGCGAGGATCAGTGCTTCGGATATGCCGCGGTAAGCTACGGAACTTCCCCCGTAAGCCACAATGGGGCTTACAGAAGATGGATGGAATATGTATCCGCAGGATTCGAGCTTCTTCGAAGGACGATGTCGATGAACAACTACAAGGCATTCATCGACAATATGAAAGGCAATACATACGCCATAAGGCTTAATCCATACGATACTTTAAGCTCCGACGAGAAGAGAGAATGCGAACTTGTAGAGAAGATCCTTGACGAGAATCTCATAACATATGCATTCCAGCCGATAGTAAGAGCCGATGACGGTGAGATATTCGCTTATGAAGCACTTATGAGGACTACGACGGAAGAGAGGATCTCCCCTCTTACGGTGATCAAGTACGCCGGATTCCTCGGCAGGATGGCAGATGTCGAATATGCCACCTTTAAGAACGTAATGGCAACTCTGGATTCAAGGATCGACGAATTCGGTGACGCCAAGATATTCATCAACAGTATCCCCGGAGTTCAGATAAGTCAGGAGCAGTTTGCCACAATAGACGAACTCTTAAGAAGATTCTCCTCTAAGATCGTAGTGGAGATCACGGAAGAATCCGAACTTGATGACGATTCCCTTCAGCGGATCAAGAATCATCTTAATAAGTACGGCATACAGATCGCCATCGACGACTTCGGTACGGGATATTCGAATATCAATAACCTTCTGAGGTATATGCCTAACTACGTAAAGATAGACAGAGCTCTTCTTACCGGTATAGACAAGGCTCCGCAGAAGCAGCATTTCGTGCAGGAGATAATCAAGTTCTGCAAGGATAACGGCATCCTCTCTCTTGCAGAAGGCATAGAGACTTCAGAAGAACTTACCACCGTAATACACATGGGTGTAGATCTCATTCAGGGATACTATACGGCTAAGCCTGCATTCGATCCCATAAGAAAGCTCGATAAGAGCATAAGGCACGAGATCGCCATATGCGCTCAGGAGAAGGAAGACGGCGTACAAAAGCAGATATATACTGCAGGAAGCTCCAACCGCGTATCTTTGTCACTTCTTTCCAAGTACAACTGTACGGATATAATCGTGGGCAACAAAGATGCCGTATATAAGAACCTTTCTCTTATTGGCGCTCCTAATCTTAAGACTGAGATGCATCTTAAGATCCTTTCCGGATATCAGGGAGAGATAACATTGGAGAATGCATTCTTCTCCAATATCAAGAGCCGCCCCTGCATAGAGATAGAGGAAGGTTGTAACGTAGTCCTTATCTTCAAGGGTAATAACACCTTAAACGGTATAGGTATAAAGGTCGCTCCCAATTCGACCCTTACGACACAGGGCGACGGCAACCTCAATATCGAATGTAACGACGCACACTTCTACGGTATCGGAAATACCTTCGAGTCCAAGCACGGCGACCTCATCTTCGCACATAACGGCACTCTCAGGATCGACGGTAAGGGCAAGGAAGGCATCTGCATCGGATCCGGCCTTGGCGGAAAGATCGAGACAAAGAGCGGTCAGTTCGACATCAAGAGCAACGGCACAAGATGTGTAGGCGTAGGTGCGCTTTCTTCCGACAGCGTGGTAAAGATCGTTAATTGCAATCTCGAGATGGACTTCAATTCCAACAGAGGCGTCGGTATAGGTTCTATCGACAGCGGAAGTGACATATATATCACAAGATCATCCGTAAAAATATTGGGAAGCGGTAATTATCTCTCCGGCCTCGGAAGTCTCAGCAAGATGATGTCTCTGGTGGATCTGTATGACACGAGTGTCGAAGTAAGCCTGAGATCCAACGAATCTACATGTATAGGTTCGCTTGAAGGTTATACCAAGCTTACTACTCAGAACGTCGGACTTAAGATGGAGAATGCCGGCAAGGATGCACTAGCCGTCGGCGGCAAGGAATGTGAGACACGCATCCAGCTTAACAGCACTGATATCCGTGTCGATATCCATAACAGTCTCGGCCGTGACACATATGCCGATGAGGACAATATCTCCATCGTCAACGGCCGCATCAAGTTCATGGTCAATGACCAGAACATCGACCGCCAGCTTGAATTCACTCACTGGGATGAGGAATGATCCTCAGACAAAAGTATCGGTAAGTCTTCCTGCTACGACAAGCAATAATCCCGTAAGCACGGTCCTGTCGCTGCCCAGGATAAGCCCGCAGGCGACAACCGTCACGGAAGATACGCCCACGGCATTACTTATCGTTCTGTATATCCTTTTCAGCTTTATTCTCATATCTGTCACCTTTACCCTCCATCATCTTAACAACCGTTAATTAACAGACAGCAAATCAGAAATAAAGAAACTCTAAAGAATTTGAGGGATTTATCCCGCAATGCAAGGACCGAAGGCAGACAAGCTTCCTTCGGTCCTTACAGAGTTGGGTTAAATGTGTTGGCGATATTTAGCGCTGCACTCTTCCCGATCCGTCACCCTTCATGAGTGTCTCGACTTCCTTGACGCTCACGCGGTTGAAGTCTCCCGGGATAGTGTGCTTAAGGCAGCTTGCGGCTACTGCGAACTCAAGTGCTTCGGAATCCGAAGCATAGTTATTAAGACCGTATATGAGTCCGCCTGCGAAGGAATCTCCGCCGCCTACCCTGTCTACGATATCGGTTATCTCATACTTCCTGCTGACAAAGAATTCCTTGCCGTTATTGATGCAGGCTCTCCATCCGTTATAGTCGGCACTGTGGCTCTCACGAAGAGTAACTGCGATCTTCTTGACGTTGGGGAAAGAAGAGAGGACCTTATCAGTAAGAGCCTTATACTTATCCTCGTCGATAGAACCGGAGCTTACGTCTACATCGATGGTGATACCCAGAGACTTCTGGCAGTCCTCCTCATTGGCGATGACTACATCCGTATACTTAGTGATCTCTGTCATGACCTCCTTGGCATCTACGCCGTACTTCCAGAGGTTCTTTCTGTAGTTAAGGTCACAGGATACCGTGATGCCTCTCTTATTTGCTTCCTTTACTGCTGCGATGGCAACATCAGCACCGTTCTGAGAGATAGCGGGTGTGATACCCGTGATGTGAAGCCATGCAGATCCGTCAAAGATCTTATCCCAGTCATACTTATCAACAGATGTGATAGCGATGGAAGATCCTGCCCTGTCGTAGATGACCTTACTGGGTCTCTGGTTAGCGCCGGTCTCTAAGAAGTAGATACCAACTCTTCCCTCTGCAGTGATAATATTCTTCGTTCCTACTCCGAAGCCTCTAAGCTGTCTTACGATCTCTTCAGCAATGGCATTATCGGGAAGTACCGTGACAAAATCCGTTTCCATGCCGTAATTAGCAAGCGATACGGATACATTAGCCTCACCGCCTCCGAATGTTGCTTCGAGCGAGGGGCTCTGGAAGAATCTCTCGTTGGCAGGTGACTTCAGGCGGAGCATTATCTCTCCTAAGGTTGTTATCTTCATTTCCTGTTCTCCTTGATCTGCCTTATGATATTTACCGCCTGTGAAGCTTTGGCCGTGATGCCCTGATAATCCTCATTAAGAAGATCCTTGGAAGAGCATACGAAGCTTCCGCCTACGGCAGTTATATAAGGCTCCGACACATATTCTGCCATATTAGAAAGATTGATTCCACCTGTAGGCAGGAACTTGATGCCCCTGAAAACCGATGCCAGTCCCTTGATGGTCTTCATGCCTCCGAATACGTCAGCCGGGAAGAACTTCACCGTATCAAGACCCATAGCCATAGCAGCCATGATCTCGGTGGGAGTCACGCAGCCCGGAATAATGGGCGTACCCGTTTCCTGACAATACTTAACGGTCTCTTCGGAGAACCCGGGAGATACTATGAACTTAGCTCCCGCTTCAATCGCTTTCTTAGCGCCTTCGACATTAACGACGGTACCTGCACCGACGATCATATCGGGGACTTCCTCAGATACCATCCTTATGGCATCAAGAGCGCAAGGAGTCCTCAGTGTTATCTCCATGAAGTCGATCCCGCCTGCAAGGAGAGCCTTCGCCGCAGGAACCGCTTCATTCTTATTACTCAATACTATTACGGGTATAAGTCCCGTCTCGTGTGCCTTAGCTGTAAGATCCATACGATCCTCTCTTGATCCATATCTTTTATACTAACATTCTAGCACGTTTCAACTTGTTTTCAAGAAGATTTTGTAGTATTTTCAAGATATAAAAACATCAGTACAGAGGTATCTTATGTCCGGTTTTATCAATGACTCTTTTCTTCTCGGCAGCGACAAGGCTCAACATCTTTACAACAGCTACGCGAAGGATCTTCCCATCGTCGACTATCACTGCCACTTAAGTCCCGAAGAGATAGCCAAGGATATAAGATTCGATAATATAACATCGCTCTGGCTCGGCGGAGATCACTATAAGTGGCGTCTCATGAGAGCCTGCGGAATAGAAGAAAGATATATAACAGGTGATGCTCCCGATAAGGAGAAGTTCTTCTCCTGGGCAAAGGCCGTCGGCAATGCATGGGGCAATCCCCTTTACCACTGGACATGCCTGGAACTGGCAAGATACTTCGACATATACGAACCCTTGACCGAAGATAATGCACAGGAAGTATGGGATAAGACATCCAAGGTCTTATCAGAGAACAACATGACTCCCTCCTATTTCTTCTCTAAGTCCAATGTAGAGCTCGTATGTACTACCGACGATCCCTGCGACGACCTTAAGTGGCATAAGAAGATAAGAGAAGACGGTAAGATCAGTACAAGGGTACTTCCCACTTTCCGTCCCGACCCTGCCCTTGAAGTAAGCTTCCCGACATTTCCCGCTTACATAAAGAAGCTCTCTTCCGCGTCAGGTATCGCCATAGATTCCCTCTCATCCCTTAAGAGAGCATTATCTTCCAGGATGGATCATTTCGCTTCGGAAGGATGCGTTCTTGCTGACCACGGGACGGAGACTATCCCTTACGAAGTCATTCCCGAGGCAGAGCTCGACAGAGCGTTCAGGGCAAGACTTGCGGGAACGGATATATCTTCCAAGACCATGGATGCCATCAAGACGGATCTTCTTCTCTTCTGCGCGAAGGAATATGCAAAGCGCGGATGGACGATGCAGCTGCATTTCGGATGCAGGAGGGATAATAACGAAGCTATGTATAAGAGCATGGGCGTCAATATCGGATGCGATACCATCGCAGGTTCCTTCGATCTGGTGACACCTCTTGCTTCCATCATGAGCGACCTCGATAAGGAAGACCTTCTTCCCAAGATGATCATCTACAGTCTCGATCCCGTATGTAATGCGCAGATCGATACTCTTATCGGATGTTTCCAGGAGGGTCCTTCCGTCATGAAGATACAACACGGCGCAGCATGGTGGTTCAACGATAACCTTAAGGGTATGCAGGACCAGATGACGCACCTTGCGCTTCAGAGCTACTTCCCGGGCTTTATCGGGATGCTCACGGATTCAAGGAGCTTCCTGTCCTACCCCAGACACGAATACTTCAGAAGGATACTCTGCGACATGCTGGCCGAGTCGGTAAACAAAGGTCTCTTCCCTGACGATGAGAAGAGGCTTAGTATGATCATTCGAAATATCTGCCACGACAATGCGGCAAGCTATTTTATAAAGGGATAATACCCGTAAGGCAACATATAACGAGAGTAGATAATAATCCCGCAAAGACAACGGACTCCGATGCGTTTATAAGGTTACGGCGAAGAAGCCTCGATACGAAAGGATCGTAAACGGCAATGGGAGAAGAGGGATCTATCATGATCTTTACCCTGCTGCCTTCCCTGGGAGAATCTCCTTCAAGGGTACCGTATACTGCACTCTCGTACTTTCTCGTACGACCGTTCAGCATCACCTCATAGACGCCCTTTATCTTCTTACCTGTCTTCTTGAACGAGATAAGTGTTGCATCAGCTTCACAGATGCAGCCTTTTCTGATCTTAAGGAGCGTCATCGTATCCTTCAATACGATAAGCGCGAGGCATAAAAGCAACACTACGAAACCGGCACTGATCCAAAAGATGAGGTTCATGCTGAGAGTCTCAGGTAATTGCATATGTCAGGCACCGCCTTTCCTATTGATCTCTATACTTCGATTATATCTCAAAAATCCGTGATACAATGGGTAAAATACAAAAAAGAGGAAACTTTTATGGTAAATGTCTACTGTTATCCCAAATGCTCCACCTGCAAGAAGGCGCTCAGATACTTAAATGAGCAACTGATCGACTTCACTCTCATAGATATAAAAGAAGATAATCCGGATAAAAAGACACTTAAGAAAGCCATAGATATCAGTGGTCTTCCCGTAAGAAAGCTCTTCAACACAAGCGGCAATCTCTATAAGGAGATGAATCTTTCGACAAAACTTCCTTCAATGACCGAAGAAGAGATGATCGAGATTCTTTCTTCTGACGGAATGCTGGTGAAACGTCCTCTTCTCATATCAGATAACTGCGCTCTCATAGGCTTCAAGGAAGATCAGTGGAAAGAAGTGCTCAGGGTAATAAGGATAGAGCAGATGGAAGAACGCTTCGACAGAGGATCAGATGAAGATAAGGAGATCCTCTCTTCCTACTACGAGACCTTATGGAGAGATGACTTCGAAGCAGATGAGAAAGGACTTATACCCAAGGATATGAAGCGAGGTGTCCTGTCAGAAGACGGACTTTATAACCTGCTTCAGCAGTAAATGATATCTCATTATTAGTTTTGTGCAGACAGAGTGAGGGCCCTCCCAGACGGGAGAGCCCTCGATACATGAAACTAACTTCCGAAAACGGTATCAGCCGTTATAGATGTCGTTGTACTGTGTTACAAGTCCTTCGGAGTTAAGAGCCTCACAGGAAGCAACATATTCTTCCCACTGAGTATCGATATCTGCCTGACCTGTTATAAACATGAGCGTCCATGTGTTTACGTTATCTACGAGAGGTGTAGCGATGAGGTTCATGTCTTCGCTCTCTTCTGCAGTAGGAACGATCGGAGGTGCAAGAGGAGGTGTCTCTCTGTACTCGATATTTCTGTTAACGTAATCTGCAACATCGGGGATGTAGTTATCTGTCATCTCATCAACAGTACCTGCATAGTAGTAGTTACCGCAAGCATAACCCCACTGAAGTCTGATATCTACATCGTCATCGCTCTGAGAAGCGTAGCCAAGTCCGCCGCAGCAGTAGCCGGGAAGAAGTTCCTTGGAACCGTCGTCATTGTACTGGAATGTCTCACCTTCAACACCCCACTTTGTGAGGATATAAGCCTCGTCAGAGTAGAAGAGCCAGTCAACGAATCTGAGCATTTCGATGAAGCCTTCCTCACCGAGCTCATCGAGAGCGTTCTGGGAGATCATGACACCGTTCTCAAGTCTCTCAGCACCTGCTGTAGAGTAGTTTGTTGTTCCCTGAGGAGGTGTAACGATGTATGTTTCCCAGTTACCTGCGCCGAGCTGCTCGTCGAGGTTTGTGTAATAGTTAGCAACCTGGCTCTGGTTAACGGAGATGATAACTGTCTCACCGTTGTAGAACTTGTTTGTTGCTGTTGTATCGTCCTGGGTGAATGTCTCGGGATCGAGGATGCCCTCTTCTACGAAACGGTTAGCTGCAGTAAGCATTGCTCTGTAGTTATCGCATGTGGGAGAGAAATAGAACTCGTCGTTCTCGGGATCGTATCTCATACCGTTACCGATACCCCAACCTGCGTTAACGTCGAATGTCTGACCCATAACCTTAAGGAGGTTACCGCCGTTACCCTGTCCGGATTCATTACCGCACCAGAGGTCGGACCAGATGTAGTCGCTCTCGGAGCACATTCCCTGCTCTACCATGTAATCCTTTACCTGTACAAGTGCATCACAGAGATCGTCCCATGTCCAATCTTCCTCCATGGAAGGAACATCAACACCTGCTGCCTCGAAGATATCACTTCTGATCATGAAGGAATAGTTAAGGAGAGGCTGCTCGAGCATACCGGGAAGTCTGTAGTAGTTACCGTCTGCTCTTGTGATGGTACGAAGATCATCAGCCATGTTATATGTGTTATAGAAATCCGTGAAATAGGGCAT
>JAEEGL012191594.1_pt1 | contig 26968 bp, 19 predicted proteins | sample 9134231 | NCBI WGS metagenome assembly JAEEGL01 (sample SAMN16246548, study PRJNA631951) | gut metagenome | biome: gut microbiome; feature: rumen; material: fiber-attached | host: Bos | place: Iran: Karaj | collected 2018-10 | reverse complement strand
TCCATTAAAGCATTATAGTCATCAATCTTCTTAACTTGATTCTCCGCAAATGCTCTATAACGATCATCCATCTCTACAACAATTCTTTGTAAAGTTGCAGATGCTTTTTTAGGATCAGTAACAACTGGTAATAACAAATGTGGAACACCATTATAATTCGATAATTCAACTTGTTTTGGATCCACTAATACTAGTTTTACTTCATCTGGTTTATATCTCATCAATATAGAAATAATAATACTATTTGTACAAACTGATTTACCTGAACCAGTAGAACCTGCTATAAGTAAGTGAGGCATCTTAGTAACATCAAAGAATCTTGGATTACCCATTAAATCTTTTCCTAAGGCTGCTTGAATACCCTTATTAACATTAATCTTCTCTAAAATACCCCTAATTTTTACCATTGATATTTCACCATTAGGTATCTCTACACCTACTGTACTCTTACCAGGAATTGGTGCTTGAATACGAACATCTTTAGCAGCCAATGCCAAAGCTATTTCCTTATTAATACCTAATAATCTACTAACTTTAGTTCCAGCTGGAATATCTAATTCATATTGTGTAACAGCAGGTCCTACATGTGTAGCAACTACTCTCGCACCAGGAATTTGGAAATCAGCTAAAACCTTAACCAACTCATTTCCTTTAGCAACTAAAGCTTTAGAACCAGTAACTTCATTATTTGTTTCTGGTGGATCTAATAAAGTAATACTAGGAAGTCTATAAACATTACTTGGAACCGCTGGTGTTTCAATTGGTGCAGGTTCAACCTCTTGTTTAATTTCATTAGCTATTTGAACAGGAGTTTCCTTTGGTTCTTTATTCTTCTTACGACCAAACAAACTCAATAAAGGTTTTCTAGGTACTTCTTCTTCATCTTCCTCTTCTTCATCGTCTTCATCATCTTCAGATTCATCAACAACTTTACCCTTTATTGATTTCATACCATTTCCTAAATATTCACCAATATCAACATCAAATACCATAATAATCGCTATTAAAGACAATACTATTAAAACAACAATAGTACCAATTTTAGCAAATAGACTAACTAATAATGAAGCAAATCCAGCTCCAACAATACCTCCACCTATTCGATAACCTTTTACACCACTAGCTAACAATCCAGCATTCTCATTTATTGTATTAACTCTTAATTTATAATTCTGAATTGTTGCATCGACAATTTGATTAGGTCGATAATTATTAATAAAATACAAATGTGTAAACACAAGTATAACTATTGCTAAAATAACAATACCAGCAGAAGTACTATTCATAAAATCAGGCATATCTTTTTCAACAACAAAATAGATACCTAAAGCAAACAATGCAAGCAATAAGATTGCCCACCATTCACCTAATACGAACATTGCACCTTTCTTAAGAGCAAGTCCAACTGGGCCAAAACCCAATCCTAATATTGAAACACATACTAATAATATTCCTATTACTAGAAATGTAAACTTTCTATTCTCCATTTTTTGTCTTTTTGATGATCTTCTTCTACCCATATTTATCACCATATTAATTATAACCCATTTAATACATTAAAAGCAAAAGAAAAACACCTTACTTTACTCCATTATTAATATTCTTTATACTTTACGTAAATACCTTGTTTTTTAAAAGATAGGTTGCTATAATAATTAATGTTAAGGAGGAAAACATGAAAAAGAAAATTATTGTGCTAGCCCTTGCCGTACTTATGATTTCAGGGTGTGGAAAAATACCAACACTATCTAACGGTGACGAAGCGGTCGTAACACTAAAAGATGGTTCAATGATTAGTGCTAATGAATTATACGAGGAATTAAAAGCCAACGATGAAGCATTAACAAAAATGGTCGAAATGGTTGATACTAAAATATTAGAAAAAGAATACGAAAGTAAACTAGAAACTGCCAAATCTGAAGTAGAAGATCAAATGGCAACTTTAGAACAACAATATGGAGATCAACTTGACAGTATTATTCAACAATATACTGGATTATCAGGAGCAGAAGAATATAAACATGCTTTATACATCAACGAACTTAGACAATTTGCTATTAAAGATTATTGCAAAAAACAAATAACTGAAAAGCAAATTAAAAAATATTATGAAGATGAAGTTGTTGGTGATATTAAAGTTAGTCATATTTTAATTACTTCTAAAGCTACTGATGATATGACTGATAATGAAAAGAAAGCTGCTGAAGCTGAAGCAAAATCAAAAGCTCAAGCAATCATTTCTGAATTAAACAAAACTGATAAATCAGAAGTTGCTAAAAAATTTGCTGAACTAGCAAGTGCTCAATCTGATGATAAATCAACTAAGAGCAGCGGTGGTTCATTCGGATTCATTAACAAAGATACATTAAGCACTAGCTATGATGAACTTGTAGATGCAGCATATGCTCTAAAGAATGGTGAATATTCTACAAAGGTTATTACAACTGAATTAGGATATCACGTAATCTTGAGAACTGAATCTAAAGAAAAAGCTAAATTAGATGATGTTAGAGATACAATAGTTGAAAAGCTTGCTGATGATTATCTATCAAAAAATAGTGTTGCACAAGTAAAAGCATTACAAGAAATTAGAAAAAAATATAAATTCGAAATTGTTGATAAAGACTTAAAATCTAGATATGCTAAGAACATTCAAAGTCAAATCGGTAATTTTGAAGAAGCTGACAAGAATCCTACAGCTAAAGAAGAATAATTATTGAACTAAAAAAGAACTTATTAAAAGTTCTTTTTTTATTGTATATCATCGATTTCTGAATAACTAAAACCTTTTTGTAATAGTTTTACTCTTACTTGATAAGCTAACTCACTACCTTCATACTTTTTACTAAGTTTATTATATAGTTTTTGATATTCTTTTTTAATGATTTTTTCATCAGTTACTAAATCATGTCTATTCAACACTTCTTCTATCATCCATTTATAATAACCCATATTACTTAAATCATATAAGATCTTTTCCTTCAATTTATAAACACCATAACTATGATTAGCATTTATTTTCTTTTTAACTAGATTATCAAGTTTTTCTAACCATATCTCATCATTTATCTTCAACAAACTATCCTTAAACTCTTCTTCTTCAAATCCAAGTTTAACTAAATCCTTCTTTATCTTTTCCGGACCATAATTTCCTAAATTAACTTGATCAGATAAATAACATTTTAAATATACTTCCTTATTTAAATAACCTTCATCTTTTAGTTTGGAAATAGTTTCTCTAATAACACTCTTACTATATACTTTATCAAGATAATTAAAAACTTCCTTTTCCGTTCTAAGTTTATTACTAATATATCTTAAAGCCTTATAATAAGCTTCTAGCTTATCGTTATATTCAACTATTTCTTCAAACTCTTCATCCGTCAGTTCTTTCTTTCTAAGTAATTGATACTTAATAATAACATCATCATATAGTTTTACTTCTATATCATCTATCTTAACTTTATACTTATTAGTTTTCATTTTAGTATACTTTTTAATTATCATGTAATCACCTAATCAAATTATAACAAAAGAACAAACGTCTATCAAGAACGTTTGTTCTTATTTAGTTGACCTCTTAGGTACCAATTCTATTTGTCCTAATTGATTCTGAACAACTTGTAAAACTCTTCTTTTGGCTTCTAAATTTCTTCTTTCATTAATCTTTGATTCAGCTATGTACATTCTTCCACCATAGAAGTATTCTATCTTACCTTTCTCTGGTAATGCTGAAGGATTTTGAAGTCTATATATAGAGTTAATAAGTCTTGCACTTTCCTCACTGTCAAACATTCTAACAACAGTCATTGGACCCTTTTCAAACTTAGCTTCATTTTTAACATCCATTAATATCATGATTGGATCAACGTTGCCATTTCGATTCATACTAATTCTAATCTTCTTTGAAATATCATCAAACAATTCCTTAGCTTGTTCATTAGTTGCATATTCTAAACCATATTCAATTTCACCAGGAGTATGCTTTAATCCTGCAGCATTTACCCAAATATATGCAAATTGAATTCTTGGTAATAAATATGAATCAGTTACTTCTCTATTAGATACTCTATTAATATATACATCTCTACCATTTATTTTTTCTTTCTTATAAGTATTAACAATTCTCTTAATTTCATCAATAGTAATATTTTCATAGAATTCTTTAAACTTAGAAGAATCTAAACGTAATCCTCGACATAGATCATCTCTAAAGTATTTGTTGAAAACTGGATCATAAGTTCTAATTCCCTTGTCACTATAATAACCTAGATAACCTCCAGCTTCCTTAACTTTTCTATCCAATCGATCTCTAGCCAAGAAATCATCATATAATTGTTGTCTATTATCGTTTATTAAATCTTCATCAGAAAAAACTGTATTTTTATAAACCACACTCTGATTATCAATCTTAAGAGTTTCATATATACGATATCTATTAATTGTTTTAGCATTAGAGAATTTTAACTTACCATAATCTTCAATAATAAAATATGTTCCATCAGATCTTTTACAAGTCTTTTGTCTAAGTCCAATACTCTTACCGAAGTCAACATCAACAGATACTCCATTTAATGACTTGTTTCCTTTAGAATCATATTCTTTATCTAATCCCCCTAAGAAACAATCTCCTCTACGATAAGCTTCTTCTATATTCTTTTTAGAAAATAAAACATTATCAACTAAATAATCACCATCTTCAATAAGACGAAGATCTTCTGGAGTAATAGAATTCTCTAATTCCCTTGCTCTATTCATATCTCCTGCTTTACGCGCTTCTCTTATTTGCCACTGAATCTTCTCTACTACTTGTTTTGAAGAAACAAACCCAGTAACATTAACAGTCGAATATAAAATAACAGGAATACCCCTAGTTCCATCCGGATTAATTTTTCGATAAATATAACGGTAAACCATTTTTCCTTCTTGAATAAAAGAACCTGTGGATACAATAGAAAATTTACTTCCGTCTTTTCTTTCACTAACAAATGATCTATTGCTTTCATATTGCATATCTCTATTAACAACTGCATTAGTAGTTCTAACGAATTTACCTTCAATACTTCTTAATTCTCTTCTATAATCTTGAATTTGTTCAAATCTACCAGGAATATGATGCTTAATAAACTCATTAACATTAAAGAGATCATCAATACTATCTAATTGTGCTCTTCTTCTTTTCCCTGCATTCCATGTTAAATCTAATGGAACATAAACTCCATTTATTTTAACAATATTCCAAGCATGTGTAGTTATACCATTGTTGTAATCTTCTTCGGTAACAGAACCCGTAACATATTGGCATTCAATTCCGTTACGATCACATAATTCTTTTAGAATTAAAGAATAACCAGCACAAACAGTTTTACCAGAACACAATCCCAACAAACTTCTAATATCTTTAGAAGGAGCTATTTCATGAAATGGATGATAAATCATTCTCTCACGTAAATAATTAACAAAATACATTACTTTTTGAAAATCATCCCAATTAGGATTCATTCCTTTTTCAATCTTTTGTAATTCTTTAACAATTTTTATTAATTCCCTTGGTGTATAAATATTATCTTCTCTATAAGCAGTCTTACCTGGATACTTACTGATTTTATAATCGTCATATCCACCAACTATTCTAATCTTTAAACGACCAGCATTTGGTAATCTATCTAATCTTCTTAATATATCTTCATTTAATACTTTAGTATTATCAAAACGAATCATAACATTATTCGTTTTCAATAAATCTGCTATTTGATTATAAGAATAAGAGTCTTTACTTAAATTAACAACATAATAGTTGATTCCATATAATCTAAATGTTTCCATAATAACTCTCCACATCTTGATTCATGTCATTAACAACTAATACATTCTTCTCTTTTAAATATTTAACAATATCTTTATTATTCTTATAAATCTTTTCATCAATTACTAAAGTCTTTAACGTTTCACTACCAATTAACATATCTATACTTTGGATATCTGTATTAACCAAATCTAAAGCAATTATTTTATCCAAAGTTATTAATCTGTTCTCATTCTTAATTCTAGTATTAGTAAAACTAAGATTTTCTAAAACTCTTATTACTGGAATCTCATCTAAATCAATGCTACTCATATCTTCTAGATATAAATTTTTCATCTTTAAAGCATTAATATCTTCCACATCGCTAATAGAACAGTTTTCTAAGTAAAGGGTTTCTAATTCTAATGATGATAATAGTTTTAGATTTTCTATATTACAATCAATAAAATAAACGCTTCTTAATTTAGTCATTTTACTTAATACAGCCATTTCTAATACATCAAGATCTAATCCTATTATTCTAATGTCTTCTAAATTTCTAAAATATATCAACTCTTGAAAATTAAATTTCTTATCAACAACTAATCTTCTTACTTTTTTTATATCATCATCGATAATACTTTTTAGATATTCATCAGTAATCATTAGAATCACCTCTACTCTAACAATAATTATAACATAAAAAAAGACTAGATTTTACTAATCTTTTATTTATAAAAAATATCTAACCAAGGTATCCTAACATTCATTAAAACAATAAACAAAGCCACTAAAAATAAACAATAAAGCATTAAACCTTTTTCTCTATATAATTTTTCTGGTTTTTGAACAGCTGAATCTTTAGCAAATGACATAAAGAAATAATAACAAAACAAACCAATCATAAACGGAATAAATAGTATTAGTTCAATTCTATACTTAATCAAAAATATTCCGATAAAGAAAACTGAGCACATTGCATAAAAGAATGCACTAGTAAGCAAAGTTTTATCACTATAATACTTAAAGGATTTTCTATATAAAGATGCTTTAGTTTTATCATCTATCATCATAAACTCAGCATATCTCTTAATAGCCATCAAGAATGCTCCACCCATCCAGTAACCTAAAACAATACTAATAGGTACCACTATATTAATTGGAATAATAAACCAACCTAACATAAATCTAATAGCATTATTAATTGATTCAGACAAAACATCCAATAAGAAAATATCTTTCGTTCTAAATGGTTTAACATTGTACAAAATTCCCATTATTAATAACAATAATTCCATTAAGAAAAAATACATTCCTAATCTAAAATAACCGATTAATAAACCTGCTGCTCCTAAAATATACCACAAAGCCCAAATAACACTACCTTTAACCGATTCCTCCACTAAAGGTCTTTTACTCTTTGTTGGATGATACTTATCAAACTCAGCATCCAAATATTCATTTATCACATAATTAGCAGAAGCAATTAAAGATGTTGTCAATAAACCAATTAATAAACTTATTAGTGTAGATAAAGAAAAATGAAACTTGCTTAAATAAACTGCACATACAAATCCAGGTAAAATAAAAAGTTGTTTAATCCAATGATCTATCCTCATGATTTTAATATATTTTTTCATTTCTTTTCACCTACAGAATATTATATATTACTCTTTATCTAAGCGCAAATAAAATCTATTGCTCATTATTTATTTATTATGATAATATTTAAATGGTGAAACACATGAAAAAAGTATTAAAAAAAGAAAACATTTTTTATATATTTATTATTGTACTTTTTGCAGTTCTAGCAACGATCGTATCTTTAAAACATGAATACTGGCTAGATGAAGCTAATGCCTGGTTAATCGCTAGAGATTCAAGTATTATTGAACTATTTACTAAATACCTCCATACAGATGGTCACCCAGCCTTATTTCATTTAATAATTAAAACCTTTCAACTATTTGGTTTAAACTTTCTTAACTTTAGATTTATAGCAATTCTATTCTCTACTCTTGGTGTAGCAGTATTTGTTTTTAAATCTAAATTTAAATGGTACCTAAAAGCTTTATTACCATTTACTTATTTTATCTTTTATCAGTATACAGTAATTACTAGAGGTTACTGTTTAATACTATTATTACTATCCCTAATTGCAATAGTATGGGACAAAAGACACGAATACTGTTTCTTATATACTCTACTCCTAATACTATTACTGAGTTTAGAGTCATATACTTTTTTAATTGCTGGTTCACTATTCCTACTATGGATAATTGATTACATAAAAGACTATAAAAAGAATAAAAAACATAATCCTAAACTATTAATTTGTTTCGCTATCTTATTCTTATCATTCTTATTAACAACTATCTATATGTTCCCAAGAGTAACAGATACTTACAAAGCTAATCGTATAACCATGTTTTCTTTAGATAGAGCGTTCTTTTCATCACTTACTTTTAATTATCACATAGGTGACATAATTACCGTTCTAATCTTATTATTTATCATCTTCATTTATTCTAAAGAAAAAAGTTGGCAAAAAACAATCGAGTTTTTAATAATCACATTGCCAGTAATTGGATTTATGACAATCTTCTATTGTTCTCCATGGCAAATTGGTATCGCATTTCTTCTAGCACTATTCATTATCTGGATTCACAAATTAAATACTAAAACTAATATTAATATCTTTTTATTACTAGTATGTATAATCCAAATACCTTGGTCTATTAAATCTAGTATCTATGATTATAAAGAAACTTACAGTCCTTCCAAAGATGTTGCTGAATTTCTAAGACCATATGTCGAAAAAAACTATAGAATAATGGGTTACACTTTCAACGAAGAAGCCATTAATGCTTATTACGATGAAAAAGATCAGAAAAACATTTTCTATACTTGGGAAAAAGATCTTGGTTTTAGATATCATTCTAAAAAAGGTGAATATATAAAATATGACCATGATACAGAAGCAATTTTAAAAGATGCACCTGATATCATTGTTAAAACTCTCTTAAGAGAAGATAAAGAAATCTTAGATTATGAAGCTATCGAAGAAAAATATGATAAACATGTATTTGAAGGACACTTATTCTTTGAAACAGATATCTATGAAGATCTTACATGTACTGTATTCATAAAAAAAGGATTAGTAAAATAATCCTTTTTTTGATATCATTAAATTGGTGAGAATAATGAAAAAAATATTAAAAAAAGAATATTTATTCTATTTAATAATCATTGCTATTTTTTTCACTTTAGCAACAATCGTATCTTTAAAACATGAATACTGGCCTGATGAACTAAATGCTTGGTTAATTGCTAAAGATTCTAGTGTTATAGAATTATTTACTAAATATCTTCGTAATGATGGACATCCAGCTTTATTTCATTTAATAATTAAAACCTTTCAATTCTTTGGTTTACAACTAAGAGACTTTAGAATTATTTCTATATTATTCTCTACTCTTGGTGTAGCAGTATTTGTTTTTAAATCTAAATTTAAATGGTACCTAAAAGCTTTATTTCCATTTACTTTCTTTATCTTTTTTCAATACACTGTTACAACTAGAGGTTATTGTTTATTATTATTGTTAGTATCACTAATTGCTAGCATATGGGATGAGAAATATGAAAAACCAATTCTCTACACCATTCTCTTAATCTTACTATTAAGTCTAGAAACATATACAACACTTCTAGCAGGATCTTTATACTTATTATGGCTAATGCATTATATCCAAGATTATAAAAAGAATAAAAAGCATGATAAAAAAACACTCGCTTGTTTTATAATTCTATTCCTATCATTTTTATTCACTGCTTATTATGTATTACCAAGATTTTCTAGTTCATATCTACCAACATTTGTTACATCATTTAGTTTATCTAAGATATTTATTATCAATTTCATAACTAATCCTATAATAGTTGGTATTACAAGTATTGCTTTAATTATTTATTTCCTATTAATCTTCTCTAAGAAAAAAGAAAACTTAGTTGAAGCTTTAGTAATATTAATTCCCGTAATTCTATATATGGTATTCTGCTATTGTAGCCCTTGGCATTACGGAATATTATTAGTAATCTTTATATTTATCTTTTGGATCCAAAAAACAAATATTCTCCATTTAAATATATTCTTACTAATTGTTTGTTTAGTTCAAATTACTTGGTCCATTAATGCGAGCATTTATGATTATAAAGAATTACATTCTTCATCAGAACAAGTTGCCAACTTCATTAAACAATACGATTATAAAAACTTAAAAATCTTTGGCCAAACATATTATGAATTAGGGCCAAACGCTTACTTTGATAAAAACATTTATTATAACTGGGATGACGATGTTCGTTTCTTCTATGCAAACAAAGATAATAAATACTTTAACTATGAAACTGACACCGAATCAATATTAAGCTATGAACCTGATATTGTACTATCATCATCAGGAATATACAAAAAATATAAATTAAATAAAAAACTAATGAAAGAAAAATATGATTTATATGAATTCAAAGCATACACCTACTTTGAAGTTAAACCATTTCAAAACTTAACTACAGAAGTATATGTAAAAAAAGGATTAGTAAAATAATCCTTTTTTTGATATCATTAAATTGGTGAGAATAATGAAAAAAATATTAAAAAAAGAAAACATTTTTTATTTATTTATCCTTATTCTTTTTGTTGCTTTAACAACCGTTATTTCACTTAAACATGAATACTGGGCTGATGAAGCACAAGCATGGCTTGTTTCAAGAGATTTAAACATCTTTAATATGATTACAAATTATCTACACACAGAAGGTCACCCATTGCTATTTTATTCCTTTATTAAACTATTCCAATTTTGTGGTTTAAATTATACTAATTATCATTTTATATCTATTTTGTTTTCTTCTCTTGGAGTTGCAATTTTATTATTCAAATCCAATCTCAAATGGTATTTAAAAATCTTATTACCATTTACCTATTTTATCTTTTATCAATATACAGTAATTACTAGAGGTTACTGTTTAATATTATTATTACTATCTTTAATAGCTACAATTTGGGATAAGAAAAACGAAAAAAGCTTCTTATACACTCTACTCTTAATTTTATTACTGAGTCTAGAATCATATACTTTCTTAATTGCTGGTTCCCTATTCCTATTATGGATAATTGAATACATAAAAGACTATAAAAAGAATAAAAGACATAATTCTAAATTATTAATTTGTTTTGGCATTTTATTCTTATCATTTTTATTAACTACAATTTATATCTTCCCAAGAAGTTCTGATCTAGCTACTAGTAGTATCATTTCTCTATCTATAGCAGACAGTTTTATTTATTCAGAAACTCTAAATAAAGCTTTCTCTTTATTATTTAATATCTTGATTATTACTTTTATTATTTATTTATACTTAAAGAAAACTAATAAACAAAAAATCTTAGAGTTATTAATAATTTGTTTACCAGTATATCTATTCTTTAGATTCTACTATAGCAATTATTGGCATGCTGGTATTTTCTTTATACTATTTATATTCATATCATGGATTCATAATTTATCTAAAGAAAAAGTATTTAATGCCTTCTTATTATTTACTTGTCTAGTTCAAATCTTTTGGTCAATAAAATCTAGTATTAACGATTACAAATATATTTATGCCCCTGGAAGCGAAATAAAAGAACTAGTTGAAACATATGATTACAAACAATTAAAGATCTATGGTAATGCCTATAATACAGTTATAATTAATCCTTTCTTTAAAGATAATCTTTATACTGATTGGTATCACAATTATAGTTTCTATTATTTAAATAAAAAGAATCCAAATATCGAAATAAACTATGATAAAGAAGAAATACTAAAACTAAATCCTGACATTCTTATTTATTTTAATAACAATAAAAACGACTTAAATTTAGAAGAATCTTATAACTTATATTCCTTTGTTGGTAAACCAATGTTTAAAGATTATAAATTAAAAGAACTTGAATACAATGTTTATATCAAAAAAGATATCGACAAATAAAAAAGCTTAGATATTATTATCTAAGCTTTCTTTATATTCTTTACAAACATTATCCAATTCTTTAATTAATTTATCCACGTCGTCTTTATTTGTTGTTCTAACTCCAGAGGCATACTTATGTCCCCCGCCTCCAAATAAAGCTGCTGTTTCATTAATAACTGGTCCTTTACTTCTTATATTTACTTTATATAATTCATTCTTTTCATCATGTGTGACAAAAGCCCAAGTAAATATATCTTTAATATTACTAAAATCATTAATCATATTAGAAGGTGTTGCTGTATCAACCCCATATTCTTTTAATATTTCTGGTGTTATATAAATATACGCAAACCCATTATCAGTAATCTTTAAATTCTCTGCTAAATAACCATGGAATTTAATTTCACTAAATGGTCTTTCATACAAAAGACTGTATAAACTAGTAAAATCAATTCCTGTCTTATCAATTAAATCAGCAATCAATCTAAATGTTTTAGCTGTTGTATAACTAATCAAAAATCTATCACTATCTGAAACAACTCCCAAGAATAAATTCTCAGCAATCTTTCTATCAATCTTTAATTTAGTATTCATAATGAATTCAATAATCATTTGACATGTACTAGAAGATGTATCATCAACCCAGTCACATTCACCAAAATCTTCTTCAGAAGGATGATGATCTATTTTAAACATTTCTTTAAATGCTGATTTATCTACCCCATCAATTCTTGAAGTATTAGGAACATCTAAAGCAATTAGCAAAGCATCATCTTCAAATTTGGTTTCATCTATACGATCTAAATTACCATAAATTCTAAACTTAGCAACGCTTACACCTACAGCATAAACATTCTTCTTTGGATAATTTAATTTAATTGTATCCCTTAAAGCTATTTGCGAAGCAATAGCATCAGGATCTGGACTAATATGACGAGCAATAACTATTGTGTCATATTGTCTTATTTTCTTTAATATTTTCTTTTGTTCTACACTCATCATATTAAAACCCTTTCTATTCTTTTATTCTTATTTATTTACTAAATTATATGTATCTCTAATAATCATTATTTCTTCATTAGTTGGTAATACATAAACAGGAATACTACTATCAGCTGAAGTAATAATACCTTCATGTTGATCTTTATAAGAAGCAATATTATTATTAGCTTCTACATTTAACTTAATTCCTAATGGAGCTAATTTCTTTAATACATCTGCTCTAAATTCAGTACCATTTTCACCTACTCCAGCAGTAAATACAATAGCATCTACTTTACCTTCTAGTTCGATGAAATATTGAGCAATAAACTTAGCAACTCTATCATTATACATTCTTTGAGCAAGTTTTGCGTTTTCTTCTCCACGAAGAGCAGCTTGTTCAACATCTCTTGAATCACTATAACCAGAAATTCCTAAATATCCACTTTGTTTATTTAAAGCATCTGTAACTTCTTCGATAGTCATCTTAGCTTCTTTACATACATAACCCAAAATACTTGGATCAATAGAACCACTACGAGTTCCCATCATAATACCATCTAACGGAGTTAAACCCATTGTAGTATCATAACATTTACCATCTTTAATAGCAGATAAAGAACCACCACTACCTACGTGAGCAATAATTAAATTAACATCTTCTTTATCTAATAAATGTTTCATTTCTTGTGTAATATATTTATGACTAGTTCCGTGGAAACCATATTTTCTTACACCATATTTTTCATACCATTCCATAGGAACTGGATACATAAAATTATAATTAGGCATAGTTTGATGGAATGCAGTATCATATACAGCAACCATTGGAACACCAGGTAATGCTTTTTGCATAGCTTCAATACCAGCTAAATTACCAGGGTGATGTAAAGGTCCTAACTTAGTAAGATCTTTAATACTTTGAATAGCTTCCTTATCAATTAATACTGAATCAGAATACTTTTCACCACCATGTAATACACGATGTCCTACACCTTTTATTTCATCTAAGCTTTCAACTGCATGATATTTTAATAATTCATCTAACATAACTTGAACAGCTTCAGTATGATTCTTTAAATCTTTTTCTCCTTTTATTTTTTCTCCATTTACTTTGGTATTCCAGAAACTTCCTTTAATACCAACTTTTTCAATGTAACCGCTAATTATTACTTTTTCTTCAGGCATTTCAAATAATTGAAACTTTAATGAAGAACTTCCAGCATTTACACATAATAATTTCATTTCATAACACCTCAAATGTATTATACAAAAAAAGAAGTCCTTTTGCTAGGACTTTTTCTTTATTTTTGACTATTAGTTAAATCAACTGTTGTACCTTCTTGAGAAGGAGTGACTTCAACTGCTGGACCTTCCTGAGAAGGAACTGCTGAAACAGGTGTAGCTTCGACACTAGGAGTACTATCAACTATTGGAATTACATTTGCTGGTTCTACTTTAGTCTCTTTATTTTTAGGTTTAATTACCTTAGAAAGAACTAAACCAATAATAATAACAAGTTCTACACCAGCAATAATCATAAATGGATTTACTTTTCCTTTAGTTTTTGTTTCCCCTGCTGGTGCCGAAGATAGATCTGCTTTAGTTAAAAAGTATTTATTACCTTTAGGTACTAATGAAATATAACCTTCTTCAACTTTAACTTTTCCATCAGCTACTACATTACCATCTTTATATGAATAAAGAGTTAATTCTTCGCCTTCATTGAATGAATTACCAACATACACCTTAGAAGTGATTCCTTCACCAATAGATTCATTATTATATTGAAGATAAATACCAGATCTATAACCTACTTTTTCATCAAAAGTTGATTTATCATCAAATTCAAAATTAACCGTTGTATTAATATCAAGAGGATCACTTAATTTTTGCCCATCAACAATCCAAGAATATTGTATTACATTACCTTGGAATTTATTGAATTCAACTACTTTATTCTTTATCTTTTCTAAAATATCCTTAGTTATAATGTCTCCATCATTTAAGATTATTTTAGGATTACTATTATTTAATGCATCATCAATATCTTCTAAAGTATAATTATCGTTCTTTCTTGTAACTACTAAAATATATGTTTTTGAACTACCATTTTCAGCAGTTACTACAACATTAAAAGTATTACTTCCAACTTTTAAATTTTTATTACCAATACCAGATACTTTAGCTTTACTATCTTCTGCCGTAGCTTTAATGTTAATACTTGTAACAGTATTCTTAACAGTTAAAGCATAATCAGTATTTGATTTCTTTTCTAACTCGTATCCATCAACACTAATACTACTCAAATTATTATTAGTTGATCTAGTATCTTTCTCTGGTGTTTTAACAGTAACATTAATTCGATAAGAATTATTTAATACTTTTCCGTCATAACTAGCAACATCTGCAAGTTTTACTGTTATTACCGCTGTACCATCTTTTTTTCCTGTAACAGTTATTGTTTTAGTATCATTATCAACCCATACAGAACTAGGTGAAACAGCAACTACTGAAGTATCAGATGAAGATATGTTTACTCTACCAGCAGCACTATTCGCTTTAATATTAAAACTTGCTTTACCTCCTGGTTTTAAACTCATACTACTTTTAGATACCGTAACTGAACCTGCTGCTAAAACAACCGTTGGAAGTATTAATAATACTATTAAATATATTATCTTTTTCATAATCCTTCTCATCCTCTCATTATTAAATTCTTAATGCTTACATAATCTAATGCTGAAATATTACCATCATTATTAACATCTGCAGCTCGTACATTAACTTTATTACTTATTACACTTGTTCTCATTATATGGTTTTTAACCATTACATAATCTAATGCAGAGATTTTACCATCACCATTAATATCTCCTCTTACGATATTCGTATAAGTTAACACCTTTGTACTACCGGCATATAACTCTGTCTTTGAACCAGTATAAATGTAATTATTACTTCCCAGATTTACTACAACATTATAATTTGTATTCAAATTATTAATAAAAGCATTCTTTGTAGTACTCTTAGGAATTAAATCAATAAACTTATTAGTATTATCAATCTTATACTTAGAACTACCAAATGTATAATTAGATTTCCACTGAGCATATAAATCGATTACTAAACCGTCATCATCTGTTAAGTTTCTAACACTTTCTTGATTATTATAAGATTTTCCTGTTCCATTTGCTTTTGTATTCCAACCTATAAATGTATAATTGTCTCTACTAAAAGTATTCTTGGAAAGAACGCCAGTTTCATTATAAGTAAACTGTTGCATATCCATTCTTCCAGTTCCACCATTAGCATTATACCTAATCATATATGTAATTGGTTCCCATTGGGCATACAAAGTAATTGATCCACCTTCAGGTGCAATATTGTAGATAGTTTGTTTATTTAAGTATTCAACACCACTACCATCTTGCTTAGTATTCCAACTCTTAAATACATAACCTGTTTTGTAAAAACCATTAGCTACTAATGTTTGATTTGTATCTCTCTTAACAGTCATTGTATTTGTTGTTCCAGAAGCACCATTACCATTAAAATAAACATAATAATATGGACCTGTTACACTAATTGGAATATCTTTAACATAACCATCATAGAAACTTTGAACATGGATTGTTGTACTACCCATTTTAACTGGATTAAAATATCCATTAGAATCAATCGTCGCTATTGATGTATCCGCAATACTATAGCTTATTCTTTTACCAGCAATTGTTCTTGGATAAAGAATATCATTTATATTAACTCTATTACTAGCATTTAAATAAAGTGTGATATCTGGAATACTTGTATATTGAAAATCAGCATTCTTTAATGTCGGATATCTAGGAATTCCACCAACTGATTCCAACGTCCAATTATTAGCAAAGTTAGACCAGTTAGAATAAGTACTAGAATTAGTCAAAACACTACTATTACTCTTTTCATATACATTTGCATTATTAATAGTTGTTACTGAACTAGCATTATTAGTTTTAATCATTGAACTTGATCCTGGATTCAAAACTTTAACATTACTAATATTTACTGTTCCACTAGAACTTAATGAAACTTCATTAGCTATAATTGCTCCAATATTACCACCATCTGCTGTTGATAAAACATTATTAACTGCAACAGAACCTGCATTTATTCTACCTAACAACAATGCTGAAGTATCTTTAGAATATCCATTATAAGTTCCTAACAATTCTACATTGTTAATATTTAATATTCTAGGACCAGAAATAACTCCACCAAAATATCCTGATAAAGTTTTAGCAACAATCTTACCATCTATATAAATATTATTCATATTAACTGTTGCATTATTACTAGTATCCATCCTACCAAATAAACTACCCATGGTATTTCCATAATTAACTGCAACAATTTTACTATTCTTAATAGCAACATTAGAAATATTTATTGTATTATTATCACTACTACTAGAAGCACTATTCAAGCGATAATCATAAAGATTATATAATGCTCCACAAACTGAATGACATTCAATATCAAAATCTTCTAATATTAAATTCTTTATTTCCACATCTCCATAAAGATTTGAGAATAAACCTGCACCTTCTGAAGATGTACTAGAATTAGTACCATTCTTTAAATAGGTTCTTTGATACATGCCAACAATACGATGTCCCTTACCATCAAGATGTCCAGCAAAACCTTTTATTGGCAACCATCCATAACCACCCAAGTCATTATCAACTCTATTATAGAAGATACCACCACTTCTAGTATCACTAGTTAAAACAATATCATTTCCTAACTCATAATAAGCTATTGGTTTATCTTTAATATGATATAAATGTACTGAATTAGTAATAATATATGGATCATCTACTGTACCAGAACCCTCTATCTTGTCATAGACAAAAGGCAATGTAGCAACAACATTTGAGTTATATAAAATCCTAATTACATAGTCTCCCCCAGCAACACTATTATTTAATGTTAGCTTAGGATTAACATTATTCTCAGCTACATAATTATTAGTATAAGTTAAACCACTTACTTCATTATTATTAGTATCAAACAATTTATATTGAAGACTAGCACCTGATGGAATATTCTTAGTATCCGTATATAATCTAAATGTTTTCTCACTTATTTCAAAATTATTGTAATATGTTAAATCTATAAAAGGATTAGTATCTTCATTTTGGGTGAAAATACTAGTTTCATCAATAAACTCATCCCCACTAATCGTTATAGTTGAATTAGAATTTACTCTTACATCCCTATTAACATCAACAGTAACCAAACCTGGTCTTGTTACAGAAACAATAAATGTTTCTGTTTTATTATTAACTGTTGTAATTGCAATATTATAATTAGCATAACTTGCATTTGCAAAGAACTTAATTTTCTTTACCTTTTCTATACCATTTATCTTTGTTTCATACATATGATATGTTACACGATTAGATACATTAGCTCCCGATCCAACTAAATAATTATTATCCCAGTTTTTAGCACTACTAGGAGAAACACGCTTTGTAAAAGATATTTGACTATCTAAAGAATCATAAGCTAGATAAGGATATGGTTTCTCAGTACCCCAAGAATTCTTTAAAATCCAAACACCCTTACCACTAACTACTTTACTACAATTACTAGTACTAGCCTTATGAACTCCATTATCTGCACAATATGAATAAGAAGCATTATCATTCCAACCAATTATTTGCATTGCATGACCATTATTCATCGTACAACTATAAACATCAATAACTGTATTACCCAAATTACTATCAGTATAATAACAAGATGAATTCATAGAAACAGCAACATAAGCAGCGCCATAATTCATAATATAACTCTTTATTTCATCTAAATATTGTTTCCTAACATTTATTTGTGAAGTAGTTAAATCTCCTGTTGATAAACGATAATTTAAAAGCGGCATATTAATTGTTTCTTCTACTTCATATAATGATTTATCATAACTTAAAATATCTTTGATTTCCATCCTATCAAAATCAGTATCATCATAAGGTTTAAAAGAATTATAATTATAAGCAGATACTCCATTAGAAAGAGCAACACTTGCAATATAGAAATTTCCACCATCACCTAATATACGATCAACAAAAACATTATATTCGCTATCATAATCAACTAAACCATTATTAGCTGTTGCATAATCTATTTGACGCTCTGTAATTAATTGGGAAGAAGAATTATAACTTACATTATTTGTAACCAACAAATGAGACTCCAAAGAACCTGCAGCAGCAAAAGCCCAGCATATTCCTAAATTTCCTTGTCTTCTTACTGGCGTAACAAAATTCTTACCATTAACACTTCTTAAATCATAATTAGTCGGTACACTAGCGCTAACTGATTCATTAAAAGAATAATCTACCACTGTAACAGGAGGAATTGCATCCTCTTCCTTCTTTTCCTCATCTGTCATTTCCAAATACTTAACATATTGAGGATTCAAATATGGTTGATTAGTTTTTTTATTCTTTTCTGTTAAAATAACTTCTCCCGTTTTATCATAAGTATCTTTAACATAATTCTTAGCTTTTTGTGGCAAATAAGCATAAGCTTCTCCAGCTAATATTTGATCAATACTTTCTAATTTGTTTTTTTCATGAATAAATAAAGCTATTATAGAAATGGTAACTAGCATTAAAACAACTATTGATACTTTAACTTTATCAGTACGTTTCATAGTCCCACTTCCCTACTATATAAATTTTATCATTTTATAGGCATTTTAACAATAAAAAAAGACTTTAAACAAGTCTTATTTTATAATAAATCATCATAATTATTGTTATTATCTTTTGCACTAATTTTAATTACTTCATGTCCCTTAATTGCTTCATAAATTAATTCTTCAAAATCAAATGCTTTTTCATACTCTCTAGCATTCTCAAATGTTGGATTAATAACTGGATGTTCTGGGACAAAAACAGTACAGCAATCCTCAAACGGTAAGATACTGGTTTCATAAGTATCAATTTTTTTGGCTATATCAATTATTTCTAATTTATCAAAGCAAGCTACTGGTCTAATAACTGGTATTCTAACTACTTCATTAATAACATTCATACTAGTTAAAGTTTGACTAGCTACCTGACCAATACTTTCTCCATTAACAATAATCTTACAATTATTCATTCTAGCTACTCTTTCAGTAATTCTATACATCATTCTTCTCATAATTGTAATCAAATAATCTCTAGGACATTTTTTTAATATCTCTGTTTGAATATCAGTAAACTTAATAACATGTAACTTAATATCATTGTTATAAACTGCTAGTTTTTTGGCGAGTTCAATAACCTTATTCTTAGCTTCAATACTTGTATGAGGAGGACTTTCAAAGTATAAACATTCAAGTCTAACTCCTCTTTTAATTGCCATATATCCAGCAACTGGTGAATCTATTCCTCCACTAAGCATTAACATTCCTTTACCTGCAACACCTACCGGATATCCACCAATACCTTCTTCAGCATTAAAATATACATAAACATCTTTAAGTCTAACTTCAACATTTACTTCTAATTCCGGATTATGAACATCTACTTTAATATTATCTATATTCTTTAAAAGTACAGCTCCTATCTTACGAGATATTTCCATACTTTCCATCGGATAATTTTTATCACTTCTCTTAGTACTAACTTTAAAAGTTTTAAATTCTTTATCTTTAACTAAATCTAAAATCATTTTACTAAAAGTATCAAAATCTCTATTCTCTAGTTTATAGGCAATAACATATTCATGAATACCAAATACTGTATGTAACTTAGAAAGAATTGTATCAAAATCTTCTTCCTTACCTTCAATAAACATTCTACCTTTATCAAATTCTAAGGAAACATCTAAATCACTTAAACTAAAACTAATATTCTTTTTTAATTGATTTAAAAACATATTAATATTAGCTTTTTTAGTAGAAAGCTCTCCATATTTAATCATAATAAGTTTTTGCATAGTATCACCCCAAAACTAACCATAATTATACTAAAAATAATAAAAAAAACAACCAATGTTGTTTATTTTACTTTCTTTAAAGTTCTTATTGCTAACGAATTTGTAATTCTTTCTTCATTCATTTGCTTTTGCTTTGCATAATCAACAATAGCACTTCCCAATACCTTGTTCATTTCTTCTTTAATAATTGATACTAACTGTGCTGATGGATAATCAGGATACTTTAATCTTAAATGATAAATAAAATCTTTTAATTCTCTATACATTAAATCTAAGAGATCCTTATATTCTTCTGAAACACTTTCAACTTGATATGAACCTTTTGAAGCAAGCATTTCATAAGGGACATCATAATTATAAGAATCAGTATAATCAAAAGGATCTACTACAATTAAACCTTTTTTATATTCTTTAACATTTGCCATATCAAATAAACACAAGGTCTTAACAGAATAAACCCTAGAAAATTCTACTCTATCCTTTGGACTAGTAGCAAACATTTTATATGGGTCAAAATAAATGCCATCGTAATCTTCTTCTAATCTTTCAAAATCAAACTTATATTTTTCGGTTAATTCCTGAAAACCCTCTTTAGCACTGATATCTAAGATAGAAGAAGCATCACTTAGAGAAACAACTACACAATCTAATTTGAAAGGATTCTCTCTTGTAACATAATTTGAATAGTAAAAAGGTTTACCAATAATATAATCCATCCACTCATTAAAAGTAGCAGAAAAATTATTGCTACTCCATAAACCACCAGTAGGTTTTATAACCTTTGGACTATTAAGAATTGGATAGAAATATTCATCCATCAATTTATTTGTTCCAACATGAATATATTTCATAAACATCACATCCGAAATGCAAAAAATATTTTACTTTTTTTTTAGAAAAAACACAACTTTTTCTCACAAAAAAAGAACTAAAAATAGTTCTTTTTATTTACAATTAGACATAGCCCCTAGGTCATAAACATTTTTATAACCAGCTACTTTCAAACTATTATAAGCTTGGCCACTTCTATTTCCACTCTTACAATATACTATTATTGGTGTTTCATTGCCAATACTATCATCCTTAGAAATAGTATCAACTATTACATCATAAGGAATGTTTTCTGCCTTATCTATATGTCCTTCTTTATATTCTTCTGCAGTTCTAACATCAAACAATCTTGGATTATTATCACCCTTCATAATTGTTTTCATTTGAGCACAAGTTACTTTACCAGATTCTATTTTAGAATCTTCTTTCTTACCGCACCCTACAAGTAATAGTACAACTACTATTAATATTATAAATTTCTTATTCATGTTTGCTCCTCATTAATTCATCTAATTCTTTATATTTAGCTTTAAATAAATTCAAGAATTTGCTAACCTCTTCATTAGTTGTCACATAACTTAAACTTATTCTAATAGTAGATGTAGCTCTCTTTCGATCATTATATATTGCCATTACACTAGTTGATAAATCACCACTACTACAAGCAGTATTAGTGCTTAAATATACTTCATCATCTTCCATACTGTGGATAAATGTCTCTGGTTTAATATTTTCTAAACTAATATTTAAAATATGTGGTATTGAGTATTTAGTTTTATTTAATACTACCCCTTCATATTTAGATAGTTCATTACATATTCTTTCATTTAACTTTAATACTTTAGCTTCTCTTTCTTCTAAGTCATCTAAAGCTATTCTACAAGCTTTAGATAAAGCAACGATCAAAGGTAATGGTGGTGTTCCACTTCTTAAATCATTAAAATGTCCACTACCATGTATTAAAGGAACTATATTAACTTTGCTATTCTTAAATAAGAAACCAATTCCTTTAGGTCCAAAAATCTTATGTCCACTCATTGAAGCCATATCCACATCATGCATATTTACTGGTATCTTACCAATAGCTTGTGTCATATCTGAATGGAATAACGTATTAGGATTCTCTTTCTTAATAATTTGTCTTAAAGTCTTTAGTGGTTGTCTTATACCAACTTCACTATTAACAGCACAAATACTAACTAGAATAGTATCTTCTCTAACTTTATTCTTTAAGTCTTCAAAATCTACTAATCCTTCTTCATCATTATCTACATAACTAATCTCATATCCTTGTGTTTCCAAGAATTCACACACTTTATAAATAGATGGATGCTCCAATTTAGAAACAACTATATGTTTTCCACGATTTTTATAAGCTAAAGCTACTCCCTTTAAAGCCATATTATTACTTTCAGTAGCTCCACTAGTTATTATTAATTCATCTTCATTTATATTAAATAATTCACATATCTGTTTTGTTGCACTATTAAGTAATACCTTAGATTTAACTCCTAAAGCATGTATAGAGTTAGCATTACCCATATAGTCTCTAGTTGCTTTATTATAACTTTCTAAAACATCATATAAAACAGGTGTTGTCGCTGAATAATCTAAATATATCATATCAAAATCACCTATTATAATTATAATGCATCTTAAAAAAATAATCTACAAAATAAAAATGATTATATTAAATTAACTAATATAATCATTAATATTAATAAATGGATTTTTAAACTCTCCTCTTCCTGTTGGTCGATATAAATTAAAGTTTCTTCCAGGGTTTGTAACCTTATCTATCGAAGGATATAATGCATAATGACCATTATAAGCCGCTTGAAACATATTTCCATTAGAATTAGGGAATCTCGTTCTAACAAGTTCGTTTCCGACATAGATCATCGTATGTCCTGATTTACCTTCTGGAGTTATTAAAACATCACCTGGCTTACATATCTCATCAACATTATCAGTCGATTTAACTACCGTAACTAATTCCCACTTAGGATTGTTTTGTAAATATTCTATTTGTTTACGAGGACCAGCTGTATTAAAATCCGGGTCAACAGTAGCTCTTATAATACCAGCTGCTGCTTGTGCACAAGAAGCATAAGCATTGTTATCATGATATTTACCTATTGTTTCATCCATTATTGTATAAAAATCATTTAATCTGTTATCATTAATTCTTTTCCAAGGATTTCCCTCTGGTTGTTCAAGATGCCCTTCAGGAGTAGCAGTTGGTACCAATCTAATCGCCAGTGAAGCAATATCCGAATTACCACCATGGGTCTTTTTCCATTCCTCAAATTCTTTTTTTCTATTTTCTCTTTGTTGTTGTTCTTTCTCATAAGTTTCTTTTAATTTCTTTTGATCTTCTTTTTCTTGTTGTTTCTTTTTAGCTTCTTCTTCGGCTTGTTCTTTTGCCTTCAACTGGTTAACTTTTTCTCTAGATGCTGTTTCAAAACAAACCAAAAAATCCACATTAGAAGCATCTACAATACTAGTAAAAACATAATTTATTAAAGCCGGGAAAAAACAAATAACTAAACCAGCTATAATTCTTCTAACGGTATTCTTCAAAGCTTCTTTTAATTCATCTTCTTTTCCGTGTAATACTGTACCAAAAATATTTATTATCGAAGCGATAATAACAATTAGAGGAGCTAGATAACAAGCTATTTTAAATAAAGTTTTAACAATTAAGAATACTTCAAGCATAAAAGACTTACTACAAATACTTAAAATAAAACTGCTCATACAACACCTCTATTCTAAATATATTTTATCATAAAAAAAAGCAAATCTACATTTAATCTAGACTTGCTTTACTTTATCAAATAATTTTTCATTAATACCAGGTTCTACTGTATTAATAGCTCTTATCGTTGTATCTAAAGCTCTCTTATAATCGCCATTATAGAACATATCCTCAGCTTTAGTTATTTCTAAATCAACATTCTTACTTACTGAACGATATCTATTACCATAGATAATAGCTACTTCAACCATTGCAGCAGTTCTAATAGCTTCATTAGCAGTATTATAAACCTTTAAAGCTAAATCTCTAGCAGTATCAACTCTAATATTTAGAGTTTTAATTGAAACTGGTTTCTTTTCTAGTTCCTTCTTCATCTCTTCTAAAGCATCATTAGCTTCATCAACTTGAACATAATAATTATTTGGTATAACAGGCAACTTATAATCATAAACTCTTCTACGAGCTTTACCCATAATATCATTAATTTCCACTAATTGATCTTTAGCTCTTTGTTCATCTTCTTCTAGACTACCCAAAGTACGTAACGCTACACTTAATTTCTCTTCTGTAACATTTAACCTATTATTAAGATTCTCCATTTCCTTACCTAATCTAGAATAAGCAAATGCCTTATTACGATGAGCATCAACTATTTCATTATAATCTTTTCTAATAGCTACCAATTCATCTTTAATAACTTCAATTACTTTAACATCATCATCAGTTAAATCGTAACTATATTTAATAACATCTAATTTACGATATAAACCATTATTAGTTTTTTCTAGGTTATTGCACTTAACAATTATCTTTCTTACATACTCTTCATAAATTTTCTTAGCTTTCTTTTCTAAATCAAAATCATTATAAATATTATCAAAATATCCAAGAATCGTCTTTAATTCAAACACAGAATCTTCAACATTTAAAACATTAAGTCTTGCAAAGATATCTTGAATCTTCTTATTAGATTCTTCAATATTATAATCTAAATTTAAATAATCTAAATTATAACCTTCACTAATCATTCTATCTTCAATAGTTTTAACACCTTTCATTTTAGTAGGTATTAAATTTTGACCCATCAAAATAATTGTTGGAGCTTCTTCAATAATTACTTCCAAATTACCAATAACATCATCGATACCTTTAACAATTTTGCTAACTTCTTCATAACTATTTTGATCCATAGCAACTTCAAAAGCTGCAAATAATTTATCAACATTCTCAAATTGTAATTCTAAAGGAGCACTTACTTCTTTATAATCATTCTTATTACGATTATAAGTCGTAATTATTTCTCTATATCTAGCTTTTAACTTCGTAATAGTTTCTCTATTCTTTTCTTCAGATAAAGTGATATTTCTAATTTCTTCCAACAAGAAATTAGCTTTACTTTTAACATAGTAAATCTCTAATTCAACTTTAGCTATTTTATCATTTAAAGTTTTATAATCCTTTTCATTAAAACAATCTTCTATTTCAATTAAAGCATCAGTTATTTTAGGAACTTCTTCATCCTTAATTTCTTTAAATCTACTTTGCCATTCATCATAAGCTTCTTGCATTTTTTCGTTATTAACTAAAGCTTCAACCTTATTAAGCTCACTTAATATAGAAGAGGAAATAATTAGGTTTTTATCACGTTCTAGAGTTACTATTTCATCTTGGTACTTTTTTTGTTCTTTACGATTTACTAAGTTAAGTATAACGACAACAACAATAATACTAACAATGTAATACGTAACACCAGCCAATATATAAGCAGTCTGACTCATGATTAAACCTCCTATCCTATACTCTATAATAATAATACCACAAAGTACATTAAAATACACAACTATAACTAATAATTATGTTAATAATTTTGTAAACTTACAACATATAAATGATATAATAAATTAGAGGTGTCTTATGTTCAAGAAAAAAGATAAAAAAATACTAGAAAATACCAAAAGAATTGCTCGTGGGACCTTTTTTTTATCAGTAATGCCTAACACCAAATTTACTGAAATTTATAAAAGAAAAGAACAAGAAAAAGCAGAAAACCCTTGTCCCTATCAAATTCCTGATTGGTTCACCATCAAATTCATTGAAAAAGAAAAAGATATCTGCGAATTCTTAGGCAGTTTCCACGAAGGAGAAGGATTTCCTCTCGTATACAGAAAAACTTTTATCAAAGATCTTAAAAGATATCGTGTATTTTATGAACAAATAGATAAAGAAACTTACAAAATAATAAGAAAAGGCGTATAAACGCCTTATTTTATTGACTTTTTCTAATAATTATGTATAATTATTATTGCGATGTATTTGGCAGCGTTATAAGTAGTTATAATGTGTTTATTGCCGTAAGGTGTATGAGTATTCTAAGGCTGCCTTAGAAAAAAGTATAAAATAAACTCCCTATTTACTATTTATAACTCCCTATATATATCAAAATATAGAGAAAGGAGAATTATCATGGCAAGATACACTGGTCCAGTTTATAAGAAATCTCGTCGTTTAGGTTTCTCATTACTAGAAAATGGAAAAGAACTAGCTAAACGTCCTTATGCTCCTGGAGCACATGGAAATGATTCAAGACGTAAATCTAGTGAATATGGTATCCAATTAGC
>JAEEGL013947648.1_pt1 | contig 26971 bp, 26 predicted proteins | sample 9134231 | NCBI WGS metagenome assembly JAEEGL01 (sample SAMN16246548, study PRJNA631951) | gut metagenome | biome: gut microbiome; feature: rumen; material: fiber-attached | host: Bos | place: Iran: Karaj | collected 2018-10 | reverse complement strand
GACGTCGCCGACGCCCTTGCTCCTCAGGCTGACCTTGAAGGAGCCGTCCGCGCCTTCGCGGATGAAGACGCCGATCTTGACGCAGTCGATATCGCGTACGCAGTCGACGATGCCTTCGCAGTCCTCATTCGATGCGCCGTAGCTGTGCAGCTGGCCCTGGGTCAGAATGCCGATTCCGACGTCCCCGCCGCACTCGAGACGGATGTTGGACATCACAAAGCCCTGCACGCGGGTCTTTTCATAGGGGACGGTGCGGTAGATCTTTCTGTTGATCTCCGTGATGTCCACAAGCTTTTTTTCAACGAAATCCGCGATGATCCGCAGCGAGCCCGGGTTCGTGTTGCTGTAGGAAAGGTTGCCCGTGTCGGTCACGATGCCGGTATAGATGCATACGGCCGCCGTCTCATCGATGGGCATGTCCATTCGCTTGTAAAGCCGGAAAACGATCTCCGCTGTCGCCGAAGCATCCGGCTCAACGAGGTTGATGCCCGCAAAGCCGGGATTGGTGATATGGTGGTCGATCGAAGCGGTCCTCTCCGCCTGCTCGAAAAGGCGGATCGCCCTTCCGAAGCGGGCGACGTCCGCGCAGTCGACGGAAATGACGGAGCTGTACCCGACGGCGTCTTCGGGCATTTTCACGCGGTCGCTGCCGGGCATGTAGCTGTAGATCTTCGGCACGGGGTTCGAGCATACGATCTCGACTGTCTTGCCGAGCTTATCGAGAAGATGCGTCAGCGCGAGCGCGGAACCGAGGGTGTCCCCGTCCGGCGAAATATGGGAAAGAAGGGTAAAGCTTTCGCCTTCCCTTATGAATGCCGATATGGAATCATAGTCCTGCGCGTTACTGTTCATCTTCCGTGTTTTCCGCGTTCTCGCGGTTTTCCGGCGCGTTCTTCGCGCGCTCCGCCTGAAGCTTGTCGATGATCTCCGCGATATGCACCGCGTATTCGATCGAATCGTCGAGCGTGAACTTCAGCGTCGGGATGCGGCGGATGTCGATGCGCCTGCCGAGCTCGCGGGCGATGAAGCCCTCGGCGCGGTTGAGCTGCGCAACGGTCTCCCTGCGCACGGAATCATCCTTGTCGTAAACGCTGACCTTGACCTTCGCAAGCTTCAGATCGTTCGTCGCTTCGACCATCAGGATCGTCGTCATCGGCGAGATGCGCGGATCCTTCATATCGCGGACGATCTCCGAAAGCGCTTTTTTGATCTCTTCGTTGATTCTGTCGTATCTTACAGAGGGCATTTTTCCTCCTTAAAGGGCCGAACCGCCCTTATCGCTGGACCTCTTCCATGATATAGGCCTCGATCTGGTCCTCCTCATGGATATCGTTGAAGTCCTCGATGCTGATACCGCACTCATAACCGGCGGCAACTTCCTTAACATCGTCCTTGAAGCGGCGGAGCGAGCCGATCTTGCCTTCGTGGATCACGACGCCGTCGCGCACGACGCGCACGAGCGCGTTCCTTGTTACGCGGCCGTCCTGGACATAGGCGCCGGCGATGGTGCCGACGGAGCTGACCTTGAAGGTGTTCCTGACGCTTATGGTGCCCAGATGGACTTCCTTGAATACGGGCTTGAACATGCCCTTCATCGCGTTTTCAACATCCTCGATCGCCTGATAGATGATGCGATAGGTGCGGATATCGACCTTTTCCTGCTCCGCAAGGGTCCTTGCGCCGCTGTCGGGGCGGACGTTGAAGCCGATGACGATCGCGTTCGAAGCGGAAGCGAACATAACGTCCGATTCGCTGATCGCGCCGACCGCGCCGTGGATGCACTTCACGCGGACTTCGTCGTTCGAAAGCTTCTCGAGGGAGGAGCGGACCGCTTCGACGGAGCCGTGAACGTCGGCCTTGACAACGATGTTGAGGGTCTTCATCTCGCCCTCGGCGATATGGCTGAACAGATCCTCGAGGCTGACTTTCTCGCGCGCCTTGGCCTGCTCCGCCTTGATCTTGTTCCTGCGTTCCTCCGCGACCTTCTTGGAAACTTCCGCAACGTTCATAACGTCGCCGGCGGAAGGAACTTCGTTGAAGCCGAGCACCTCTACGGGCTGGCTCGGACCGGCCTGCTTGACGCTCCTGCCCTTATCGTCCATCATCGCGCGAACCTTGCCGTACGCAACGCCCGCAACGATCGGGTCGCCGACCTTGAGGGTGCCGTTCTGAACGAGTACGGTCGCAACGGGGCCGCGGCCCTTGTCGAGCTGCGCCTCGATGATCGTGCCCTTCGCGGGGCGGTTCGGGTTCGCCTTGAGCTCAAGGATATCCGCCTGCAGAAGGACCATTTCGAGAAGGCCGTCAAGGTTGATCTGCTTCTTCGCGGAAACGTTGACGCAGATCGTGTCGCCGCCGAAATCCTCCGCGACGAGCTCATATTCCATCAGCTGCTGCTTGACGCGGTCCGGATTCGCCGCGGGCTTGTCGATCTTGTTGATCGCGACGATGATCGGAACGCCGGCCGCCTTGGAATGGTTGATCGCCTCGACGGTCTGGGGCATGATGCCGTCATCCGCCGCAACGACGAGGATAACGATATCCGTGACCTGCGCACCCCTTGCGCGCATCGAGGTGAACGCCTCGTGGCCGGGAGTGTCGATGAAGGTGATGGTGCGGTTCTCCTTGGTGTTCGGGTCCTTGCAGCTTACGGTATAAGCGCCGATATGCTGCGTGATGCCGCCCGCCTCGCCGGCGGTAACGGAGGTGTTGCGGATCGCGTCCAGAAGGGAGGTCTTGCCGTGGTCGACGTGGCCCATGATGGTGACGACCGGCGGACGGGGGCGGAGGCTCTCCTCGGTATCGACGATCTCCGCGTCCTCCTGCAGGGCCTCTTCATAGGTCTTGGCGACCTGGTGTTCGAGTTCGATATTGTATTCCATCGCAACGAGCTCGCAGGTCTCGAAGTCGATGTCCTGGTTGATGTTCGCGACGATGCCCATCATGAAGAGCTTTTTGAGGATCTCCGAAGCGGGCTTGCCGATCTTTTCGGAGAAATCGCGGACGGTGATCGTTTCGGTGGTGATGACGGCCTTGTCGATGACGACCGGTTCGGGCTTATGCTGCTCGACCTGCTTCGCAGCCTTCTTCTTGCGGCTGCCGTAATTGCCGCCTTCGTCCTCCCAATTCCTTGCGGAGGGGCCGCTCTCCTTCATGATGGTCTTCTTGTTCTTCGCCTTCTTTTCGGTGTCGAAGGTGCGGACATAGCTGGTCTTGTCCGGGGTGCGCGTTTCCTTCGCCGGAACGGCGGAAGCGGTCTCCTGCGGACGGCGTCCGGTCTGCGGGCGCTGATGGTCGCGGCCCGGACGGCCGGTCTCGTCCTTATCGCCGGGCTTCTGCTGGCCCTGGCGGCGGTCATCCGCCGGACGGTCGGGACGGCGTCCGTCCCTCTGCCTGTCGGCGGGCCTGCCTTCGCCCGTCCTTGCGGGGCGGGTATCCGTGCGCTCGCCTGTGCGGCGCTCCGGCTTATCCGTGCGCTGGCGGTCGGGCTTTTCGGTGCGGGCGGGCTTTGCCTCCTGCTCCTTCATGGGCTCGGAAGTCTCCCCGCTCTTCGCTGTCTCCGGCTTCCCCTCCGGCGCGGGCTCGGTCTTTGCTCCCGTGACCGGCGCTTCGGCGGCCTTTTCTTCGGCGGCCTTTTCTTCGGCGGGTTTTTCTTCGACGGGTTTTTCGGGCGCGGTCTTCGGCGCGGGCGTTTCGTCCTTCGCTTCGGACGAACCGTTCACGATCTCATCGCGGTCGCTGACGTAAACGCCGTGCTGCTCCTCGGAGTTCAGGTATTCGATAAGACGCTCCGCCTTTTCCTTTTCGCGGCGCGCTGCTTCCTCCTGCTGGGCTTTGCTGATGAGCATGCTCTCATGGCGCTTCGCAGCCTGCAGCGAATTGCCGGCGTCGGTCCTCAGTGCGGCCGCCCTTTCCAGCAACGCCTTTGCGGTGCTTTGAATATTCTTCGCGCTTTCTAATAATTCGGATTTAGTCATCAGTCATTGCCTCCGTCATTGTGAGCATTTTGTTCGCAGTTTTCTGCGGCTTTTATAATCATCTTCGAGAAATTTTCATCGGTTGCGGCGGCGACCATCCTTCCGGGTTTTCCGATCGCCCCGCCCATGTTTTTCGCCGCTGCAAGCGGCAGGTTCCTGTACGCGCACGCGTCGCGCCATTGCTTTTTCGTGTTTTCCGACGCGGCCGGGTCGAGAATGATGAGCTTCGCGTTCCCGCTTCTCATCGCTTTCTCGGCGGCGAATTCGCCGACAGCGAGTTTTCCGGCTTTCATCGCGAAGCCGAGCGCTGTTCTGAGCTTTTCGGTGGGATCGATCACTCTTCGCCGCCCCCTTCGCCCGTTTCCGCCGGCATCGAACCGATCTGCGCGTTCAGGCTTTCGAAAACATCCTCGCCTATCTTCCTCGAAAAGGCTCTTTCGAGGGCGCGGGTCTTGACGGCTTTTCCGAGGCAGCCGCCGCTTCTGCAGACGTATGCGCCGCGGCCGTTGGCTTTTCCCGTCGGATCGACGAAAACCTCGCCTTCTTTATTGCAGACCACACGCACGAGTTCCCTTTTCGGCTTCATCTCGCGGCAGCCCACGCACATTCGCATTGGGATCTTTTTTTGCAATCGGAACCTCCGGAGCAGTTACGTCAGTTTTCTTCGGGAGCGGGGCCGAGGTCGTCGAACAGCGCATCGTCTTCGATCTCCTCGCCGTCCGCGGGCTTTTCGCCGCCGGAAAGGACTTCCGCGTCCGCCTGGGACTGGGACTTGATGTCGATCTTCCAGCCCGTGAGCTTCGCGGCGAGCCTTGCGTTCTGGCCTTCCTTGCCGATGGCGAGCGAAAGCTGGCTGTCGGGTACGATGACGCGGGCGGCTTTCTCCGCCTCGTTGATGAACACCATCACGACCTTCGCGGGGCCGAGCGCCTTCGCGATATAGACGGCGATATCGGGATCCCACTCGATGATGTCCATCTTCTCGTTATGCAGTTCGTTGACGATGCGTTCCACGCGCACGCCGCGCTGGCCGACGCATGCGCCGACGGCGTCCACCTGGGGGTCGCTCGACGCAACGGCGATCTTCGTGCGCTGGCCCGCTTCCCTTGCGATGGACTTGATCTGAACTATGCCAGACTGGATCTCCGGGATCTCGAGCTCGAAGAGGCGCTTCACAAGGCCCGGATGGGTCCTTGAAACGATGATCTGCGGGCCCTTTGTATCGCGCTGGACCTTCAGAACATAGACCTTCAGGCGGTCGTTGATGTTGTAGTTCTCGCCGGTGATGACCTCGTTGAAGGGGATCACGCCGTCGGTTTTGCCGAGTTCAACATAGATGCCGTTCTTTTCAACGCGCTGAACGATCGCGGTGAGGACCTCGTTCTCCTTTTCGGAATATTCCTCGAAGATCGCGCCCTGCTCCGCCTCGCGGATACGCTGCATGACGACCTGCTTCGCGGTCTGCGCCGCGATGCGGCCGAAATCCTTCGTATTCGCTTCTTCCTCAACGACGTCGCCGACCTCGAAGAGCGGATTGACCTTCTTTGCCGCGGCAAGGGAGATCTCCGTCATCGGATCCTCAACGGTTTCAACAACGGACTTCGAAGCCCAGATCTCGATCTTGCCGGTTTCGCGGTCAAGGTTCGCGCGAACGTTGCAGTTCGTGTTGTAATTCTTTTTATAGGCGCTGATGAGAGCGGCTTCGATGGCGTCGGTGAGAACATCCACGGAAAGTCCGCGTTCCTTGGCGATCAGCTGCAGGGCTGTGATGAGCTCGGAATTCATTTATCTATACTCCTTAACAATAGTTTTCTCTTTTCCTTCCGACGGATGTCAGAAGTCGATATGGGGGCGGATCAGCGCGCAGGTCTTTTTCGAAAGCTCCTGCTGCCCCTTTTCCGTTTCGAGGACGAAGCTTTCCGCCGTATGGGAGGCGAGGATGCCGACAAGCTCCTTCTTGCCGCCGATCGGGGCATAGAGCCGCACATCGAGCTTTTTGCCGATATTGCGGTCGAAATCCTTGTCCTTCTTCAGCGGGCGGTCGATGCCGATCGAGCTGACGGAAAGATAATATGCCTGCTCGATCGGGTCCGCCTCATCGAGGAGGGGATCGACGGCGTTGCTGACGAGCTCGCAGTCGTCGAGGCTCACGCCCTCGGGCCTGTCGATGAAGAGGGTCAGGACCCAATTGTCGTATTCCTTCTGGAACTCAACGTCGTAGAGCTCATAACCGAGCTGCCGGACGGTCGGCTCGCAGATCTCGAAAACCTTATCGGTCAGCTTCAAAAAAGATACCTCCGCGGCGGGGCGGAAAAAACCCCGTTTCAAAATTAAAGAGCGGGTTTAGCCCACTCTCGAAGTTCAACAACGGCATTTGCCGCACAACAAATAGACAGCTCAACTGTCTTAACGGATAAAGGATACCATATCCTTTCGAAAAATGCAAGCTTTTTTTCGAAAAAACCGAATATAATCTCGATTTTTCCGGCGGCAAAGCGCCTTTGCGGGCTATTTTGCCCTTCGGCGGACAGTTCAATACTTCGTCAGGCCGAACGGAATCCTGTCCCGCTTTAAAAGATATTCGTACCGCGCGTCGGTGATCCTTATCATATTGAAGAACGCTTCGCCCTCCTGCGCTCCGTCCGCCGGAACTGGGTATGAAAACGCGCCGGCGCGGGCGAAGACCTCCGCTTCGAGAGCGGCACGGGCGGCTTCATCCGTATAAACGAATTCATCCGCCGTCGGTTCATCCCCGCCGTACCAAAGGGCATAGGCGCAGCCCGTTTCGCTTTCAACGGCGGCTTTTTTCGCGCCGGGCAGGGAGTATTCCTCAAGGATCGCGGCAAAGCGTCCCGCCGTTCTTTCAAGAACGCCGAATCTTCCGGCGAAGGTCCGTTCATACGCCGAAAGCATTTTCTCCGCCGTCGGCTCGGCGGGGCGGAAGCTGCCGCAGGGCGCCTCGCTCCTGTTTTCGACGCGGACCGTCCCCCGCTTCGCGAAGGGCACATACCCGAGCTTTTGATAGAAGGCAAAATCGAAGGGCTGGAGCAGGAAAACGCCGATGCCATCCTCCGCCATGCGTTCTTCAAGCGCCCCGAACAGCAGGCGGATATAGCCCCTCCGACGCTTTGCGGGATCGGTGCAGACGCCGGCAACGAACAGGACGCCGACGCTTTTTTCGGAAGGATCAGCGGGGTTTTCGGCATACATCCGCCGTTTTTCGAAGCAGAGCATGCTTACGAGGTTTTCGCTTTCGCCCTCCCCTTCAAAAAGCCCGAGCATCCTTTCGGGGCGGGTGCGGCGGGCGAAATAATATTCGACGAAGGCGCGGTCATCCTCCGGGAAACAGGCAAGCCAAAGCTCCGCAGCCCGGCCGAGGTCGCCTTCATTCAGGCTGCGGATGCTTGTTTTTTTATTTATCTGCCGGGGTTTTTCGTTCACTCAGCCGAGCAGCTTGATGCCGTTGCTCGTGCCGAGGCGGTTAGCGCCGGCCTCGATATAGGCCTTCGCGTCCTCCGGGGTGCGGACGCCGCCGGAAGCCTTAACGCCGAGCTTATCCCCGACGACGGAGCGCATCAGGGCGACGTCGTGCACGTTTGCGCCGCCGGTCGAGAAACCGGTGGAGGTCTTTACAAAGTCCGCTCCGGCCGCCATCGCGCACTCGCAGGCGCGGATCTTCTCCTCGTCGGTCAGCAGGCAGGTCTCAATGATGACCTTAACGAGCGCTTTGCCCTTCGCCGCAAGCACGACGGCGCGGATATCGCTTTCAACGAGCTCCCAGTTGCCGTCCTTCGCCGCGCCGACGTTGATGACCATGTCGACTTCGTTCGCGCCGTCCGCGATCGCCGCCATGGCCTCGAACGCCTTGACGGAGGAAAGCGTTGCGCCGAGGGGGAAGCCGACGACGCAGCAGGTCAGAACGCCGCTGCCGGCGAGCTCCTTCGAAACGAAGGCAGCCCTCGCCGGGTTGACGCAGACGCTCTTGAAGCCGTATTCCTTCGCTTCGTCGCAGACTTTCTTGATCTGCGCTTCGCTTGCGTCGGGCTTCAGAAGGGTGTGATCGATCAGTTTACGAATGTCCATATTTGCCTCCTGCAATCTATGCTTTTTGATTCTCGGTTATTCGAAAAGTCCGGGGTCCAGCGGCTTCACCGGGGTGAGCGAATCGATCGCGCCGCCGCCGAGGCATTCTTCGCCTCTGTAGAGCACAGCCCACTGCCCCGGCGTGATCGCGCGCTGCGGCCGGTCGAAAACGATCCGCGCTGCGCCGCCGTCGAGAGTTACTGTCACGGCCTGATCCGGCTGACGGTAGCGGAATTTCGCTGTGCAGCGGAAGGTTTTTCCGAGCTCCGCTTCGGCTTCCGCGCCGCCGATGAAGTGCATCCCGTTCACGGTGAGGTCGGTCGAGAACAGCTCCTCGTGCTCGCCCTGCTGAACGATCAGGCGGTTGTTTTTGAGGTCCTTGCCGACGACGAACCAGCTTTCGCCGGTGCCCTCGTTCATGCCGCCGATGCCGAGGCCGCGGCGCTGACCCATCGTATAATACATCAGTCCGTCATGCCTGCCGACGCGCTTTCCGCGCACGTCGATCATTTCGCCCTGCTGCGCCGGAAGATACTGCATCAGGAATTTTTTGAAATTCCTTTCGCCGATGAAGCAGACGCCCGTCGAATCCTTCTTCTTCGCCGTCACGAGCCCCGCGCGCTCCGCAAGCTCGCGGACGGTCCTTTTTTCGAGACCGCCGATCGGGAACATCGCTTTTTCAAGCTGTTTCGAAGTCAGTCCCGCAAGGAAATAGGTCTGGTCCTTTCCCGCGTCCCTTGCCCGAAGAAGACGGGTGCGTCCGCTCTTATCGAGGCGGGCGTAATGCCCCGTCGCGAGGGCGGAAGCGTCCATCGCGAGGGCGAGGTCGAGGAACGCGCGGAATTTGATCTCCCTGTTGCAGAGGATATCGGGGTTCGGCGTGCGGCCGCGGCGGTATTCCTCCAAAAAATAGGTGAAAACGCGGTCGTAGTATTCCTTCGTGAAGCTGACGGAATAAAACGGGATGCCGATCTGCTCCGCGATGCGCTTCGCGTCCGCGTAATCCTGCTCCGCGGTGCAGCAGCCGTTCTCATCCTGCTCGTCCCAATTCTTCATGAAAACGCCGACGACGTCCATGCCCTGCTCCTTAAGAAGCAGCGCCGCCGCGGAGGAATCCACTCCGCCCGAAAGGCCGAGAACGATCCTTCCGTCGATATTCTCCGTTTTGATGCCCGCGCGCAATGCGGCGCCGGCCATCGTTTCAAACGTCATTTTTCTTTATTCCGCCTTGATTTCGAGAACTTCGAAGCCGAGCGCCTCGATCGCCGAGCGGATCTCCGCTTCGCCCTTTTCGGATTTCACGGCGATGTCGTTGAGTTCGACTTTTTCAATGTCAGCGCCGAGGCCTTCCATCGCCTTCGTGACGCGCTTGATGCAGTGCGGGCAGCCCATGCCCTTGGTTTTGATCGAGTATTTCATATCTTTGCCTCCTTTGAAGAGTGTTTTATTCAAATTTGTCTATCTGCACGGCGAGCCGTCCCTTTTTCGTTTCGCGCAGTTCGCCGCGGTAGATGAAGCGGCCGTATCCGCGAACGGAAACGACGCTGTTTTCTTCAAGCTGTTTCGATCCGTTCAGGGTCTGCTTCCCGTTTATGAACACGAGCCCCTTTTCGATAAGCTCCTGAACATCGCCCCGCGACTGCTTCAAAAACGCGGCGGCGATGCAGTCGAGCCTGCCGCTTGCGACGGTCAGCGTCTGCGGCGCAAGGCGGTAGAGCTCGCCCTCCGGCAGCTCGTCCGCGAAGCTCAGGCGGAGCACGGTATGCTTCGCCGCGGTGAGATTTTCCCGAACGTAATCCGCCATATTCTCCGCAAGGAAGATATAGGCGGCATTGTCCCGAAGAACGATGTCCCCCGCCGCGCTGCGCTCGATGCCGAGGCCCATCAGCGCGCCGAGGATATCCCTGTGCGTCAGCTTATCGGCGAATTTGCGGCTCGCGGGTTCTGCCCGAAGCAGCCGGATCGGGAAGGGCTCCCCTTCCTCCGGCTCTCCGAAGCGCACGATGACCCTTTCGCAGCCCGGCGCGCCGCCGAAAGCCTCCTGCGGGATCCCGCCGAGCTCCTTTTGGAGGGTGTGCAGCAGATTCTGTTCCGCGAGACCGAGAAAATGCGTATAGGTGCAGCGTCCCGTCGCATCGGCCCTTCTCGCAAGCTCCAGAAAGCGTTTTTTGATCAGTTCTTCGCCGTTATCCGCCATCGTCAGTTTTCGGGATATTCGTCCAGCAAATAGAAGTTTCCTGTCAGAAGTTCGAAAACGCGCCATTTCCCGCTGCTCGTGTAGCCGTAATCGTCCGAAAACAAAATGCGCGAATTCTCGTGGTCGATCTCATAGTGTCCGCCGTAGCATGCGCCGGTATAGAGCGGAGCAAAGAATGGATCCGAAACTTTGAAATAATCGGAAGCCTTGTATTTCGTGCCCTCGAGCACCGTCACATGCGAGCGCGGGAAGCCGTTATTGTCCCTGACCTTCATCGTGAAGCCGAAATAATTGAGCGAATGCCCGCCGATATCCCAGGTCGGGTCGCAGTAGCGCCACTCGCCGCCGTCTTTGAAAACGACCCATTCATGAACGGCGTTATCCCATTCGCGGATGCCGTGGATCGTGAGCGAAGTTACGCCGAGCTGGCAGATCAGAAAATTGAAGCCCCTCGCGAAGCACCAGCATACGCCGAGGCCTTCCATGATCGCGTTAACGCCGTGCCTGTAGCGGAAGCCGCCGTTCGCCGTTTCCTCGTTATAGGTGAGCCCGCTTGTGAAATCCTTGTAGACCGTCAGGATCTTCGCAAGCTCGATATCGCTTTCGACAACGGAAGAAAGATGCTCCCGGACTTTAGCCTCGAAGCGATCGATCGCGCTGCCGTGCGCCGCGGGGTCCGCATAGCTCCAGCTGATCGTCCTGCCGTCGTCGGTGATCTTCGTGTCGTCAACATCGATGAAGAACACCGGGCAGTACATATCGAGCACGCGGTAAATGTTCGGGTATTCGCCGAGCTCCGCCGGCACCTCGACGGAGGTCTCCCCGGCCATGAACGCGGTCACCATGCGTTTGTAAAGCTCGATATCGGCGTCGGTCATGAGGCTGAGGATGATATCCGGGATCGCGAAATAGTTGAGGTCCGTCTGCCGCGCGAGCACGACGTCCCCGAACAGCGCTTCGGCAGTGCGGGGCTTCTGTGTCGGTGCTTCCGTCGCCGCGGGTTCCGTTTCGGCTGGTTCCGTCGCCGGCGGCTCGGTCTGAGCGAAAGGCGTTCCCGTCGGTTCCGCGCTTGCCGGCACGGCGGTGTTCCTTCCCTCTTCCGTCTTTTCTCCGTTCTTCGCGCTGCAGGCGGAAGCGAAAACCGCAGCGGCGAATACGAACGCGAGCAGCAGCGAAATCGCCGCTTTTACTGTTTTTCCGATATATGTCTTACCGTTTTTCATTAACGGTTTTGTCCTTTCGTTTCAAGCTCCGGCAAAGCCCCCACGCTTTTCGGCGTTTCGGGCGCTTCGCCGCATACCTTATCATATTATTATATCACGTTCTCTTTCCCGAGAAAAGAGCGAAAATCGTTTTCCGTCCGCGCCGCTCCGCAGCCGGGACCCGCCGCGCCGATCCTCCAGGCGGCCGACATTTTTGAAAAAACGGTCCTCCCGGTCTGTACAAGCTTCAGCCAAAATGTTATAATATTCGAAGGTATATCCGTTCGTCCGCGGGAAGCGGCGAACAGTTTCGGGGGATTCGCGCATGAAACGCTTTTTATATTTCTTTCTCTGCATCGCTTTACTGATCCCGCTCGTGCCCTCCGCGGCATTCGCTTCGGGTTCCGGCAGCGATCCTTTTTCCGATGTCACGACCGAAAACCTGCTTTTGATCGAAGCGGAAGACGGCGAAGTGCTCTATGAGCGCAACGCCGATGAAAAGGCATATCCCGCAAGCACGACGAAGCTTATGACGGCGCTCGTCGCGCTCGAGGTTTTCAAAGAAAAGGGCATCAGTCTCGATACCGAAGTCACTCTCGGCTGGCGTCCCGTCGTCGGCTTTACGGCGAACAGCTCCCTCATGGGGCTCGAATCGAATGAAACGATCAGCCTGCGCAATATCCTTTACGGAATGCTGATGCGCTCCGGCAACGACGCGGCGAAGGCGCTCGCGATGGAGGCGGCGTTCGCGGACAGCAACGCAAGCGCGGAAAGCGCCGTCAGCGCGTTCCTGACCCTCATGAACAACAAAGCCCGGGAGCTCGGGATGAATTCCACCCATTTCGCAACGGTGGACGGCAGGCACGACGAGGAGCATTATACTACAGCGCGCGATTTCGGCATCCTTATGCGCGAAGTGCTCAAAAACCCTGATATCATGGCCGTTATCGGCACAGCCGTCTACGATGTTCCGGCGACAAATCTCCATCCCGAAGGCTTCCATCTCGAAAACACGAACAAGCTGATCCGCGATAAGGCCGGCGATACGGAAAGCTTCCTTTACAGCAAATGCATCGGCGGCAAGACCGGCGAGACCAACGAAGCGGGTTACTGCCTCATGAGCTGCGCCGAATCCGGCGACGTCCGGCTGATCCTCGTCCAGTTCGGCGATGAGCACAGCCCGACCAACTCGAACAACCGCTATCGCGTCGCAAAGCGGATGTATGAATGGGGCTTCCAGAATTACCGCGATTTCCAGCTTTCCGAATTCGGCGTCCAGACCCGATTCGAGCTCCAGGCGGAGAATGCCTCCCCCCTCGATCCCGAGGGCGGCGCGTTCATTGCGGAAGCGGATATCACAGGCCTCTCCGTCAAAGGCGCGCGTTCGAATCTTCAGCATTTCTTCGACGATCCATCGAGCGTCCGTATCGAGCTGCGCATCCAGAACGTCAAGGCTCCGCTCAACGCCGACAATAAAAAGGACATCGTCGGCGAGGTCGATTATTATTTCACGAGCGACAAGCCCATCACGGCGAAGCTCCTCTGCACGAGGGCGATCGCCGGCGCGCCGAATATCGAACCGGAGATCCACGACAATTCGATCATTCCCGATACCGCTCCGCGCGGAACGGGCAAATATTCCAACCTCGACCTTCAGCGCACGGCCGGCGCGGCGCAGTACTCCGTTTGGACGTATTACGACGGCGCGCTCTATACCCAGAGCAAATCCGAATGGCTCTACCTCTACCTTTCGGAGAAGATCTTCCGCGCCAACGGCACGAATGACGGCGGCAGCGTCGAGCTCTATCAGCGTCTTTTCGACAGCCAGGGCAGCGCCTACTATATCCTCCGCGAGGGCGTCAGCGACCAGGAATCCTACCTGATCGTTGTTGACGGCATGGCCCTTTCGTCCACGCCGAAGGAAGGCACGCTCGCCGGCATCCCCGTCGAGATCAAGACCGTCACGATCGACGGCAAGGAAACGAAGATGATCACCGACGGCGTTGACGACAGCATGATCTGGTTCTTCGAGAACCACGAGCACGGCTACCATATCCGCAACGGCTCCTATTACCTCTGCCGCAGCGCGGGCAGCGGCGTGCTGTTCTGGGTGCTGATCGTTGTGCTGCTGCTTCTCGCGGTCATCGTCATCCGCGGGATCATCCTTCGCAAATCGAGGCGCCGCCGTTCCCGCAGGAGGGCTTCCGGCCGCTACCGCGCGACATGGCGCTGAAAAGCCGTAGTTACAGCAAAAATTAATTGATCGGAGGATCATCTGATAATGAAAAACGATATCAAAGAACTTATGGAAATGCTGAGGCGATCCGTATCCCCTGCGCATACGGTCATCGACGCCGGTATCCGCTGCACGGATGCGGGTTTTACCAAGCTGCCCGCAAGCGGCGCATGGAACCTTGAAAAGGGCGGCAAATACTACGTCGAAGTCTTCGGCAGGCTTTTGATCGCCTTTACCGTCGGCGAAGAGTATCAGCCCGGCGACGCCTTCCGGCTTGCCGCAAGCCATATCGACTGGCCCTGCTATTACATCAAGCCCGACCCGGAGCAGGTTGCCGGCGGCTGCGTGAAGCTCTCCGTCGAGCCCTACGGCGGCATGATCCATTCCACCTGGCTGGACCGTCCCCTCAGCGCTGCCGGCGTCGTAACGCTCCGCAGTGAAAACGTGCTCGAGCCAATGCGTGTTCACGCAGATCTGTTCGAGCCGGTCCTGACGATCCCGAGCCTTGCGATCCATCTCAACCGCGAGGTCAACAAGGGCGTCGCCTACAATCCGAACAAGGATATGCTGCCGATTTGCGCGACGGTCGAAAAGGAATTCAATAAGGACGGCTTCTTCCTCAAAAAGCTTGCGGAGAAGCTCGGTACCGAACCCGAAAATATCCTCAGCTTCGATCTCTGCCTCTACAACACGGAGGAGCCCGTGCTCTGCGGCTTCGACAAGGATATCCTGACCTCCCCCCGCCTCGATAACATCACCTCCACCTACGCGGTCCTTTACGGCATCACGAACTGCACGCGGAAGCGCGGCGTTACCGCGGCGATCCTTTTCGACAACGAGGAAGTCGGTTCCGGAACGAAGCAGGGCGCGGACAGCGCGACCCTCGGCCTGATCCTCGAAAAGATCTCCCTCGCCCTCGGCGCGAACCGCAGCGAGTACATCGATTCGCTGACCGGCGGCTTCATGCTCAGCTGCGACGTTGCGCACGCGAAGCATCCGAACCATGCCGACATGGCAGACGGCTCGAGCGCAAGCGAGATGAACAAGGGCGTTTCGCTGAAGATGAACTACGAGCAGCGCTATGCGACCGAAGCGGCGGGCATCGGCGTCATCGAAGGCATCTGCAAAAAGCACGATATCCCCTATCAGCGCTATATGAACCGCCCGGACCTCCGCGGCGGCGGCACCCTCGGCAGCTATGCGGCAAGCCAGCTCGGCATGAGCGTTGCGGACGTCGGCGTTCCGATGCTCGCGATGCACTCCTGCCGCGAGACGATGGGCGCGAAGGATCAGGACGCGCTGAACAGGCTCGTCGAGGCCTATATGAACGAAGAATAAAGCCGTTAAAAAAGCCGTGTCCCCGGAACGGAACACGGCTTTTTATTATTCTGCAGCAAAAAGGCGCTGCCCGGGGGGCAGCGCCTTCATTGCGTTTTCGGAAATTATTCCTCGGTCTTGGGCTCTTCTTCCGCGACGAAGTTGCCGAGCAGAGAAGCGAGGGAAGTGGTTGCGGATTCTACCGGGGGAAGCTCGTAATCGGGCTCCTCACGGCGGCGGCGCTCCTGGCGCTCACCGCGCTCACGGCGGCGCTCCTCGCGGGCAGCCTGGTTCTCCTTGCGGGCAGCGTCTTCCTGGGCGCGCTTTTCCTGGCGCTCCGCACGCTCGCGCTCGCGCTGTTCGCGTTCACGGGCGAGGATCTCAGCGGCTTCTTCGGGGTTCTCGTCGATGAGAGCATCCCTGCGGCTGAGGCTGATGCGGCGCTTCTGGGTATCGACCTCGATGACCTTGCAGCGTACGCGGTCGCCGACGTTGATCTCGTCTTCAACCTTGGAGACCCTCTTCAGGCCGACCTGGGAAATATGTACGAGGCCGTCGATGGTGGGCTCGAGGGAAACGAATGCGCCGAAGGGAACGATGCGGACGACTTTGCCCTCAACGAAGGAACCGACGGGGTACCTTTCGTCTGCGGTGGTCCAGGGCTTCGGAAGCAGCTCGCGGTAGCCGAGGGAGATCTTCTTGTTCTCCTTGTCGAGCTCGCGGATGATGACTTCGATCTTCTGGTTGGGGGTGAAGACCTCAGCCGGGTTCTTGACCTTACCCCATGCGCACTGGGTGATATGAACAAGGCCATCAACACCGCCGATGTCGACGAATGCGCCGAAATCGGTGAGGCGGCGGACGGTACCGGTCAGCTTCTGGCCAACGGCGAGGTTGTCCCAGATCGCCTTTTCGGCTTCTTCGGCTTCCTTAACAAGGACTGCCTTGCAGGAACCGACGACGCGCCTGCGCTTTGTGTCGACTTCGAGGATCTTGAGCTTCATCGGCTTGCCGACGAACTGCTTGAGATCCTGAACGAACCTTGTGGAAACCTGGGAAGCGGGAACGAATGCCATTGCGGCGCCGTTATTGAGCGCAACAAGCACGCCGCCCTTGATGACTTCCTTGCAGGTGCCCTCAAAGACCTTCTCGCTGATGTCGGGATCGTTTGCGAAATCGTCCCAAGCCTTCTGACGCTCCACGTCCTTGCGGGAAAGCAGCACGTTGCCTTCGCCATCGTTTACCTTGAGAACCTCAACGTCGATGGGATCGCCCACTTTGTATACCGAAGCGGGATCGAGCTCGGGGTCGTTGGAGAACTCGGAACGCGGAATGTATCCATCGGACTTATAGCCGATGCTGACGCTGACCTCGCCGTCAACGATCTGGATGACAGTACCCGTGAGGATCTGTCCGCCATGGATGCGAACGATGGTCTTGTTGATTGCGTCTTCATCAAAAACAGCGTTCTCTTCGATGGTCTGTGCCGCTTCTGCGGTCACGTTTTCGGTGGCTTCGTTGATTTCAGCCTTACCCTGTTCGTTCATTGTGTTGATAACCTCCCTGATAATCGAATCCGGTGTGGATGCACCGGCAACAACGCCTATCATTATACCATGTTTTTTAAATAAATCAAGAGAAATTTCACTGACTTTTGCGGCATTTTGGGTCTGTTTGCAATTTTTTTTGCAAATTTCTTTGAGCTTTTGCGTATTGGAACTGTTTTTATCGCCCAAAACAAGCATTGCGTCGCAGTTCCGGCTCAGCTCCTCCGCCTCCGTCTGGCGCTCCTTCGTGATCGCGCAGATGGTGTTGTGGACGGTGATCTCCGGGTATTCGCTTTGGATCCGCTCCGCCATTTTCATAAAGCCGTCATAGTCAAAAGTGGTCTGCACGACAAGGCAGCCCGCCCCGCTGGCAAGCTTCGGAAGGTCCTCTTCGGTCCGGATGAACTCCGCCGCGTCCGCGCAGTGGCCGTTTATCCCGATGACCTCCGGGTGGGTCGGTTCGCCGATTATGAAAACGCGCTCGCCCGCGCCGTGCGCTTCGGAAACGATGTCGTGGATATGCGCGACAAAGGGGCATGTCGCGTCGACGCAGTTGATGCCGCGCTGCGCGAGTTCGTCATAGACAGCCTTCGGCACGCCGTGGGAGCGGATCACGACATAATCCCCCGCCGAAGCTTCCTCCGGGCTTTCGATCGCGCGGATGCCCGCCGCCGCAAGCTCCTCGACGACGGTTTTGTTGTGGATGAGCTCGCCGTATGTATAAACGCGGGGTCCGTTTTCCGCCCCGGCGCTTTCGCCGTAAACCTTTTCGGCGGTCGCCTTCGCAAGCTCCACTGCGCGGCGGACGCCGAAGCAGAAGCCGGCGTGTTTTGCAAGAATGATCTTCATGTTTTTCCTTTCGGCCGATTCAGCGCCGCTTCTTCGCTTTTTTGCCCGGATAGATCTCATCCATCCGCTTTTTGAGCGCTTCCATGTCGTTCTGCATCCGCTCCGTCAGCGCGTCGACGAGCTCCCTGCGCTCACAGGTTTCGAGAACGTCCTTCGCATAGATCTTTTCGCCGACGATATAGCGGAGCCTCCGCCAGCCGGAATAGGTGGTGGGGCTGATGTAGATCGGAACGATCGGGGCGTCCGTGCGGGAGGCGATGAACGCCGTGCCCTTTTCGAAATCGTCCATCTCGTCCGCAACGGCGCGGCGGCCTTCCGGGAAGATGCCGAAGGCCTTGCCTTCCTCAAGCAGCTTCAGCGCCTGGCGCAGGGATTTCAGGTCCGCCGTCTTGCGGTTCACCGGAAAAACGAAGCAGGAGCGAAAGAACCAGTTGCCGAGCTTCGATTCGAAAAGCTCTTTCTTGGCCATGAAATGGATGCAGCGCGGGATGGTGATCGCAAGCATGACGGGATCCAGCAGATTCCGGTGGTTGGCGATGAATATCACGCCGCCTTTTGTTCGAAGGTTCCTCTTTTCTCCGTAGATTTTCGGCCGTTTGAAGAGGAAAAGCGCCCATCCGAAGAGGACGATAAAGATCACATAAAGCATTCCGAGCCTCCGTTCTGCTCCGCTTTTGGTGTCATTTTGCCGCGGCGCCCATGATTTCGAGAACTTTCGCCACAACTTCGTCGATGCCGAGCTCGCTCGTGTCGACTATCACAGCGCCTTCCGCCGGCCTCAGCGGCGCGACGGGGCGGTTCATATCGCGGTCGTCCCGCTCGATGATCTCCGCGAGGATGTCCTCGAAGCTGCGTCCGTCGAGCTTGCCCTTCTGCTCATATTCGAGGAAACGCCTCTGCGCGCGGACCTCGGCGGATGCCGTAACATAGAGTTTGTATTTCGCCGCGGGAAGAACGACGGTTCCGATATCGCGCCCGTCCATCACGAGGCTCTCCTTTTTCGCGAGCGCGCGCTGCAGCTCAACGAGCTTTTCGCGGACCTCCGGGATCGCGCTGATCTTCGAAGCCGCCTGTGAAACCTCCTCTGTGCGGATCAGGCCGGAAACATCTTCTCCGTCGAGGAAGATATGCTGCGCACCGTCGACATACGCGATCGAGATCTCCGTATCGGGCAGCATCGGGATCACGCTCGCCGGGTCGGCGGGATCGTAACCGAGGTTCAGCGCCTTGAGTCCCATCGCGCGGTACATCGCGCCGGTATCGACATAAACGATGCCGAGCGTTTTCGCGATGATCTTCGCAACGGTGCTCTTCCCCGCGCCGGCGGGTCCGTCGATCGCGACGGAGAAGATCTCCGGCGTTTCGGCTCCGGAATAATCCTCGTCGGTGTAGTCGGAAAGTACGTTTTCGAGTTTGTTTTCCATGGTATTTCTCCTCTTGAAGGGTTTTTCGTTATTCTGAAAGTGCTGCGTTCTCCCCCGCGACGGCGCCCGTCGACCAGGCGATCTGGAGATTGAAGCCGCCGGTGCAGGCGTCCGCGTCGATGAGCTCTCCCGCGAAATAGAGGCCGGGAACGAGCTTCGATCCCATCGTGCGGGGGTCGATCTCCCGAACCGAAACGCCGCCGCGCGTGATGATCGCTTCGTCGATCGGCCGCGGTTTTTTGACCGTCATGCGAAGGCATTTCAGCGTTTCGGCGATCGCCCCGCGCTCCTCGCGCGTAAGCTCGTCGATGCTCTTTTCCGCGGAAACGCCGGCAAGCATCAGGACCGTGTCGATAAGGCGCTGCGGCAGAAGGTCGGTCATTGCGTTTTTGACCTGCTTATGCCTGTATTTTTCGAAATCCCGCAGCAGCCTTGCGTCGAGCGTTTCGGGCGAAAGGGCGGGCTTGAGGTCGACCGTCAGTACTGCGCCGGCGGGATCGTCCGCAAGAAGGCTGCTCGCTGAAAGAACGAGCGGCCCGCTGACGCCGAAATGGGTGAAGAGCATCTCGCCGAGCTCCTCGTAAACGGGCTTCTGCTTTTTCGCTTTTTTACAGGTCCCCCCCGCTTTTTCGGGTTTATATGCGCGAAGGGTGACGTTCTTGAGCGAAAGGCCCATGAGCTCCTTCGGCCATTCCTCAACGGTTTCGAAGGGGATCAGCGAGGGTTTCGGCTCGACGACCGTATGCCCGAACTCCCGTGCGAAGCGGTAGCCGTCTCCGGTTGAGCCTGTCGACGAATAGCTGAGGCCGCCGGTCGCGATTATCAGCCGGTCATAATGCCTGCTCCCGCCGTGCATACCGCTCATGCGGAGCGTGAATCCGGTTTCGTCCTTATCGATCGACCGGACTTCCGTGCCGAGCAGCAGCCTTGCGCCGCATTTGACGGAATAGCTGACGAGAGCGCGGATGACGTCGCTCGATTTGTCGCTTTCCGGGAAATACCTTTCGCCGCGCTCGAGCTTCACGGGAACGCCTTCGTTTTTAAGGATTTCGAGGATGTCGTCCGAAAAGAAGGAATCGAAGGCGCTGTAAAGGAACCGTCCGTTGCGGGGCGTGTTCTTCATGAATCCGTCGCGGTCCGCGCCGTTCGTGATATTGCAGCGGCCCTTGCCGGTCAGGAAGAGCTTTCTTCCGGCGCGTTCGTTTTTATCTATGATCTCGGCTTTCGCGCCGTTTTTCGCGGCAAAAGCGCCTGCCAGCATTCCCGCCGGCCCAGCGCCGATTATCCCGACTGTCAGCATCGCCTTTTTCCTTCCCGGTCAGTAATTTTTCTCGATATAAGCGGATATTTTCGCAAGGTGCTCATAATCCGTAACGTCGTATTTGAGCGGCGTAACGGTGATAAAGCCGTCGCGGATGTATTTTTCGTCGCAGGTGTCGGTCTCCGCGCAGACGGTGATCTTCTCACTCGGCGTGATGTAGCCGAAGCCGCCGCCTTCGAGTTCGACCTTTTTATATTCCGAGGAATACACCTGCTCGGCGAGGTATGCCGCCCTGATGCCGCGGTATTCTTCCCGCGGGATGTTCGGATAATTGATGTTCAGAAGGCGTTTTTCCTTCGTCAGGCAGCCGAAGAAGAGGCTGAAATTCTCCGCGAAATGGCTTGCTGCATCCGGGAAAAAGTCATGGGAGGTCGTCTCCTTCGAAACGGCGATCGCCGGAAGACCGAGCATCGCCGCCTCCTCCGCCGCGGAAACCGTTCCGGAATAAAGCACGTCCGTGCCGATATTGCCGGCGCGATTGATGCCGGAAACGACGACGTCCGGATGAATATCCATCATCGAGATCGCAAAACGTACGCAGTCCGCCGGAGTGCCGCCGATCGCATAGACCTTGACATCCGCTCCCTCGATCGAGGCTTCCTCGACCGTCAGCGGGACCTTGAGCGTCAGGCCGTGGCCGACGCAGCTTTGGTTGAATTTCGGCGCGCAGACAATGACTTCGTGCGCCCTCGAAAGCTCCTTCACAAGCGCGGCGATGCCCTCCGCGAAATATCCGTCATCATTTGTAACAAGGATCTTCATTTCGGTTCTCCATATTTTCTCTATTTTATTATAGCAGATATTCCAGCGGATTTCAAACCCCGGGACAAACGCAAACGCGGGCTGATACGGCTCTTCTTTAATCAACGATATCGGCTTGACTTGAAGCTTCCCGCAGGTTATAATTGATTATGCAAAGGCATCTTGAACGCCTTTTTCGGCCATGTTCGCTGCATGTTTTTCAAGTGCTTTTAAGGAGCAAACCGTCTGCAATAATTAAGGAGGCACTATGGCGCTCAGAGATGAATTGGACAGGATAACCGCTGAACGGCTGAGAAGAGAAGCTCAGATCATAAGCGATGAAGAAGTCTATCGGATCCTGATAAATGCAATGTATGAAAAATGTATAGTAGAGAAGATAAAATTGGCTGTTTCCTGCGGGAAAACAAAGATTAAAGACAGTTTTCCGCTTTCGTTCTTTACGGAAAGATATAACGTAGCTCCGCGGGAAAGACTTTCAGGCGATTCTCCGGTTTATAGGATAATCAATGGATACGAAGATCCGGACAGCTGCGGATTCAGGGAACTGTATATATGTATGAACGGTTTCTTCGTGACACACGTAAAAATGACGCCGTTGGGCGAAAGAGTCTATCAGGATCTGAAAAGACTTGCTCAAAAGGATCAGGTTTCTCTGTCGGAGCCTATTCGGCAGATTACTCCCACTACCCACGGCAACAACGGCTCGCTGTATGTGGAATTTCAATATCGCTATAAATAAACAGCATTGGATCCGATAATGCAGGCCCGATAACCCGCCTCGTTTGTTTCCTGACAAACGAGGTTTTTTCTTGACAAATGTGCGGCGGCAGTATACAATCAGAGCATAAATTTTCGGGAGGAGCCTTATGAAGAAGCTGTCGCTCCTGCTTCTTGCATCGCTGTTCATGCTCACCGCTGCTTTAACGGGCTGCGGCAGGACCTCGTCCGCCTGGTCGGGGTACTGCAGCGGCGCGGAGCAGCAGCAGAACTCCGATTCGGTTTCGCTCTCCTGCGATGAATTCGACGGGGGCGTGACCTACACCATCCATGTGACCGAAGACGACAGGCTGATCATCGATTCCGAATTCGTCGTTGCGGAAGGTTCGCTGGATGTTACGATCGAGGATTCGGACAACAACGTCCTGTTTTACGGCGTGATCAGTTCGGATTGGTATTTCAACACCATCCTGCCGGAATACGGCACCTATTACATCATCATCGAAGCGGATGAGTTCAAGGGCTCCTATATCTTTTCCTGGGCTCAATAAACTTCCGCGGGACACACAAAAAGCGCTTTCGGTCAGAAAGCGCTTTTATTATTTGATCCTGTTTTAAAGCGTCATGCCGTTCGTGAGATCCTCGACGATCAGCTCGGCGGCTTCGTCGAAAGCCTTGACGTGGGGAACTGTGCCGTCCTGCTTCCTTCCGCCGTTCGCGCGGAGACGATCCTCGAAGAACTTCTTCGCGACCTGCGGGAACAGCGCGTAGCTGAGAACATCCTCTTCGCTTTCCGCAAGCTCGCCCGCTTCCTCGCGGATCTTGTCGAGCTCGGGCTCAAGAAGGTCCGCCGGGCGGCAGGTGATGACCTGCTCGCTGCCGATCGCCTTCTTGCGGACGGTCTCGTTGACCGTTCCGGGCAGGCGGCCGTATTCGCCGCGGAGGAGACCCTTGGATTCCTTCGTGAACATCTTGTACCTTTCGCCGGAAAGGACGTTCAGCACGGCCTGGCTGCCGACGATCTGGCTCGTCGGGGTAACGAGCGGCGGATAACCGAAATCTTCGCGGACGCGCGGGACTTCGGCAAGCACCTCGTAGTATTTATCCTCCGCGTTGGCCTGCTTGAGCTGGGAAATGAGGTTCGAAAGCATGCCGCCGGGGACCTGATACATAAGGGTGTTCGTATCGACGGAAAGCACCTTCGGATCGAGGTAGCCGTCCTTCTTCAGCCTGGCGGCGACTGTGCGGAAATGCTTCGCGGCTTCGCTGAGCTTTGTAAGATCGAGGCCGGTGTCGTATTTCGTGCCCTGCAGCGTTGCGACAAGGCTCTCCGTCGCGGGCTGGCTGGTGCCGTTGCCGAGGGGAGAAAGGGCGGTATCGACGATATCCACGCCCGCGAAGGTCGCAAGCAGCAGCGTCATGTCGCCGGTTCCGGTTGTGTTATGGGTATGCAGATGGATCGGGACGTCGATCTCCTGCTTCAGCCTGCGGACAAGGTTGAACGCGGGCATCGGAAGAAGCAGGTTCGCCATATCCTTGATGCAGATGGAATCCGCGCCCATCTGAACGAGCTCCTTCGCGAGCTTGACGAAATAATCCTCGTTATGAACGGGGCTGATCGTATAGCTGAGCGCCGGTTCGCAGTGGCCGCCGTATTTTTTGGTAAATTTGATCGCGGCTTCAAGGTTGCGGACGTCGTTCAGCGCGTCGAAAATGCGGATAACGTCGATGCCGTTCTCGATCGCCTTGCGGCAGAACTGCTCCACGACGTCGTCGGCATAGTGCTTGTAGCCGAGAATATTCTGGCCGCGGAAGAGCATCTGCAGGCGGGTATGAGGCAGCGCCTTTTTAAGGGTGCGGAGCCTCTCCCAGGGATCCTCGTTGAGGAAGCGGAGGCAGCTGTCGAAGGTCGCGCCGCCCCAGCATTCGAGGGACCAGTAACCCATGCTGTCGAGGATCTCGCAGGCGGGGAGCATTTCCTCCGTCTTCATGCGGGTCGCCGCCTGGGACTGATGCGCGTCGCGGAGGATGGTATCCGTAATATAAAGCTTACCCATATGGAATCCTTTCTGTTATGCCGAAAATTTCGTTACTATGTTGATTTTATCCTGCGAACATCGAGAGGAAAACGCCCGCCGCGATCGCGGAACCGATAACGCCCGCAACGTTCGGACCCATCGCGTGCATGAGCAGGAAGTTGCCGGGGTTCTCCTTCTGGCCGACGACCTGGGAAACACGCGCCGCCATCGGAACGGCGGAAACGCCCGCGGAACCGATCAGCGGATTGATCTTTCCGCCGGAGATGAGGTTCATCAGCTTTGCGAGCAGCAGACCGCCGACCGTGCCGAAAATGAAGGCCATGATGCCCATCAGCAGAATGCCGAGGGTCTCCCACTGGAGGAACGAACCGGCCGTTGCCGTTGCGCCGACGCTGATGCCGAGGAAGATCGTTACGATATTGCAGAGCTCGTTCTGCGCCGTTTTCGAAAGGCGCTCCGTAACGCCGCATTCGCGGATCAGGTTGCCGAGCATCAGCATGCCGACCAGCGCCGCGGCTGAGGGAACGAGCAGCGCGACAGCGATCGTTACGACGATCGGGAAAACGATCCTTTCCGTTTTGGAAACGGGGCGGAGCTGCTTCATTACGATCGCGCGTTCCTTTTTCGTTGTCAGCAGCTTCATAAACGGGGGCTGGATGACGGGCACGAGGGCCATATAGGAATACGCCGCGATCGCGATCGAACCGAGTTTTTCGGGAGCAAGACGGCTTGTGACGAAGATCGCCGTCGGGCCGTCCGCGCCGCCGATGATGCCGATCGAAGCGGCAAGACCCATGTCATAGCCGAGGATCAGCCTTGCGCCGAGGAATGCGAGGAAGATACCGACCTGCGCTGCGGCGCCGAGAAGAAGACTCTTCGGATTCGCGATCAGCGGACCGAAATCCGTCATCGCGCCGACGCCGAGGAAGATCAGCGAAGGATAGATGCCGAGCTTGACGCCGAGGTAGAGATAGTCTATGAGCCCGCCGCCCGCCGCAAGCTCGTTCCAATGAACATGCCCGCCGGCAAAGATCTCTTCATGGAAAAGCCCCGCGCCGGGAAGGTTCGTCAGAAGCATGCCGAACGCGATCGGAAGAAGGAGCAGTGGCTCGAATTTTTTAACGATCGCAAGGTAGAGCAGGATGCACGCGATGCCGATCATCACGGCAAATTTCCAACCTCCGTCCGCAAAGAATCCGAGGATCCCGCTTTCCGAAAACAGACCGGAAAATACTTTAAAGATGTCTTCCATAGTAAAGCCACCGGTTCCGGCACAGGCCGGGAGAAAGAATTATTCGTAGGAGATCAGCACGTCGCCGGAGTTGACGCTGCTGCCCGCGCTGACGTTGACGGAGATGACGCGTCCGTCATGCGGCGCCATGATCTCGTTCTCCATCTTCATCGCTTCGAGAACGAGCAGGACCTGTCCGCTGCGGAAGGTATCGCCGGGCTTGACGCTGACTGAGATGATGGAGCCGGGCATCGGAGCATTGATGGATTTTGCGCCTGCGGCCGCGGGCTTTGCGCTCGGCTGGGCTGCGGGTGCTGTCGCTTCGGCGGGCTTTTCCTCGGCCTTCGCGGGGGCGGGTTTCTCGGGCGCGGCGGCATACTGCGCGGCTTCGCCCGCGGTGAGCTCCTCAACTTCAACTTCGTAAACAGAGCCGTTGACTTTAACGATGTACTTACGCATTGTTATCCCCTTTCGCTGCATGAAGCAGACGTTGTTTTTCTTTTAAGCAGTTGGTTTTTCTTCTCAGCCGACCTTGCGGATCGAGCGGATGCGGATACCGGAAACGGGCTTGCCCATGTTCTCCGCGATCGCGCAGGAGATCGCCGCGACGACCTCGCCGCGCTGGGCTTCGGTAAGGTTCGAAGCGGCAACGGCACGGTTCGCCGGCACAGCGGGCTTTTCGGGCTTTTTCTTTTCGCCGAAAGCCGCCCTGCAGACCGCGCCGACAAGCTTCACGATCGCGATCAGAAGCACAAGGCCGATGAAAACGATGGCAAGGCCGACGACCGTTACAACGAGCGCTCCGGAAGTTGAATTTGCGGTTTCCGGGGCTGCGGAAGCGGTCGGCTCAACGGTTTCTGTTCCGGTTTCCGGGTTATCTGTTTCGGCAAGATATGTTTCAGTTAAAAGCAGGTCCATAATGCACCTTTCACAATCAAGTTCATAAGTTCGGGGAGCCGAAAGCCATGCGGTATTCTTACCCTCCCAACTTATTCTTATTATACACTCAATCCTGCATTCCTGCAAGCTATTTAAATATATAAAAGGTATGAAACATCTGCGCTTTCCCGCGGGAAGGTCCGCCCGCGGTTTCGTTGCGTTTCGCGGAGATCCGATTTTCCGGATCGTATATTGACTTATCCATCATTCGGATGTACAATAATGCTGTAAGTAGGGTTAATGCAAATAAAATCTGTATGCCGGTCGATCCTGACCGGTTGAAGATCCATGTTTCTTATATTGTCAAACGGCAGTATCGGATCATACTGCCGCCGGTGCAGTGATCCGGCGGCGCAAAATCTTCATAAGGAGGTGAAAAGAATGATAGTATTTGGTATTCTCCTGATTCTTGCCGGTGCCGGCGGAGTTATCTACGGCGTTATGCAGAACAATGACGGTATGGCTCAGTTGTCCAGTCTCCTTCAGAGCGGATCAATGAATCCCGGCACGATCTTCATCATTGCCGGCGCAGCCGTTGCCTTGATCGGCCTGATCCTTACGATCGTCGGCGCGACCAGGAAAAGATAAATAACACAGATGATTTTCTTACGGCATTGAGGTATCGAAAGATGCCTCAATGGTCTTTTTTAAACCTTCACCTCGATGGGAAGGTGGCAGGCGGAGCATGACGGATGAGGTGGAAATAACAAAAGATCTTCCGCCTGCGGAAAATCCACCGCCATTATTCATTATTCACTATTCACCATTCACTTCAATACAAAAGGACGACCCATCGGTCGTCCTTTGCTCTTGGGATCCGGCAGCTGCCTATCCTCCCATGCCGTCTCCAGCACAGTACTTCAGGTAGTATGTGGGTTTAACTTCTGTGTTCGGAATGAGAACAGGTGGGACCCCACAGCTTAACCGTTGCGAGCGTATGCGCGCCCGCTTGCTGCTCAGCGCGCCGCGGGCAGGTGAAATATGAGCCGGGGGCTCATGTGAAATTTACTTAAGCTTGCGCTTAAGTAAGATAAAAGCGGGCGATCTTGCGATCGTCCGCTTTTGGGATCCGGCAGCTGCCTATCCTCCCATGCCGTCTCCAGCACAGTACTTTCGGTGTATGTGGGCTT
>JAEEGL010078625.1_pt1 | contig 26972 bp, 20 predicted proteins | sample 9134231 | NCBI WGS metagenome assembly JAEEGL01 (sample SAMN16246548, study PRJNA631951) | gut metagenome | biome: gut microbiome; feature: rumen; material: fiber-attached | host: Bos | place: Iran: Karaj | collected 2018-10 | reverse complement strand
ACTGGCCTTATCTTGAGCATGGTTCCTCGTCTTTTGCACATTGTGACGAGAATATCATCTCATATTCGGCCGCTTTTGTCAATAGGGGGCGGAAAATTCAGTATCCACGGGCTTAATGCATCGTGAACTAAATCGCCATGCTGAAGGCGGCGTTCCAGTAATTACCAGATTGACAACGCCGTTAGCCATTTGGTAAACTCGACAATGTGAAGAAGGGCGACAGTGTATTTCCTGTGGTACTGTCCGCGGCACTTCTATGGTGGTCCGATACAGTTCGACGTCAGGCAACCATCACTTCATGTAGCCTGTTGCTCGCGGGAAGATGGCGTTTTGCATAATCGATTGACTAGTTGTTCCCAATCATCAGAAGGCTCGGCGGTGAAGTACGCAGATGCGCCCCGTCGCATCTGCGAGCGAAACGGTGTGGTGACGAAGCCAAAATTTCGTAGCGCTTGAACGAAATTGGCTTTGCGCGCATATACAATAGAGAGTAGGTGAGTATAGATATAGATAGGAAGAGTGGTCGCGATGCGGAGCGCGTCGCCATGCGGCTTTTCGCCGAGTTCGGCGAAAGGCTCTATAATACTGCCTTCTTGATGTGCCGGAATGCGTCCGACGCCGAGGATCTCGTTATGCGGACGCTTGAGCGCGCCGTGAGCCGTTTCGGACAGTACGACGACACGCGCGCGTTATTCCCATGGCTCTGCGGAATACTTACAAATTTCTACCGCATGAACCTTCGCGGCAAAGGGCGCAATGCGCTTGATTTCATGCCAGATCTGCCCGAACCTGCAGACTGTCGGCCTGATCCGGCGGAGGTTCTGGCGCGCGAGGCCGATGCGCGGGCAGTGCATGGGGCTGTTGCGAACCTGCCTGAACGCTATCGCACACTCGTCGTTTTGCGGTATTTCGACGACATGACGGTTCCGCAGATCGCCACCGCGCTCGTACTGCCTGAGGGTACGGTGAAGCGGCTTCTGCACGAGGCGCGAGCACGCATCAGACGGGAGCTGACGGAAAAAGGCGCGGTGGAGGCGAACGGTTGAGAGAAAGTGTGCATAAAGGATTATGAAGGGCATGATTAAGAACGACAGAACATTCGAGCGCGAGGAAGAACGGCTTTTGGCGGCGGCGCTGAAGGCGCGAGAGTTCCGTCGGTCCCTGCCGAACGGTATGGACGAGCGACTCCGGGCGCGTGTTCGCGCGGCGGAGGGTGGCGGTAGGCGCTGGTGGAAGGTGGCGGCGAGCATCGCGGCGATAGCATCGTTCGCAGCGTTCGCGGCGACTGTGGCGTTGAGTTTGGGCGAGAAAACCGTGCGGGAGGGTCGCGATTCATCGCAACTGGTCGCCGAAGCTGTAAATAGCACTTATACAGACGAGACTTTCGAGGAGATCTTCAACGAAGAACTTGCAAAGCAGGAGAAGAAACAAGCCATGAACACAAAAGCAGTCAGAGGTCTTGCGGCGGGCGCGCTCGTCGCGGCAACCGCGTTTACCGTCCCGTCGGCCCAGGGAGCAGTGCGCTCCAGCGTCTTTGATGACGTGAAGATTTGGTATAAAGGCGTTGCGGGAAACGCCGTGGGGACGGCGGACAGCGGCGACAATAGAGTCGGCCTCGTCAAGAATCTCCCGAACCTTGCGGACACATCTTCCGCCATGCATGGCGGCGAATACTTCTGGTGGGGATGGCGTATGTCCTACGAAAACCAACCCGTCGTCTGCCCGTACGCTGGAGTTTCGCTTGATTCCACCCCCTGCATGGTCGTCAACTCCCCTGTCACAACGAACGAAAACGGGATCACCTGCCGCACGGGCAACCTCCACTTCACGAACTGGCTTGCCAATTGCGAAACGACATGCAGCAACTACACGGTGTTCCTCAGGTTCCGCAACGAATCGATCAATCCGGTTCCTGGGAACCCCAATCGCCCTCTTGCGCTTGGCATTAAATGGACGAGCGAGGCCGGTTTCCCCGCCGGCGTCGATTTGCGCATGGCTCCCGATACCGCGTTGAGCGATTACGCCTATCCGATCATCGTTGTCGGAAACAATCAGTTGTCTTGTCCTGATGTTCTCATCAAGAATGGATGCTGGACTGATTGCGTAATTGCCGTTGACGGGCAAACGCTCACGGCTACGTTCTGCTGGAACAACGGGACGGGCTGCGCGATAGCGCGAGTTTCCAGAGACTATCCTGCATCTGGGCCGCAACCTTCACTCAGTCCCAACTGCACCGTGCAAATCAGCGGCGAAGCCTCAAGGACGGAAGCGACCTTCACATACGGCGTCGCGTGCGATAGCAGCAAATGGACATACGGTTTCCGTGGCGCTTTCCACCAAATCGCTTTCTGGGAAAGGACGCTAAACGACAATGAAATCCGTGAGGCGATGGCAGCGGAATCGGGGCGTCCCAACCTCGTACATGTCGGTATCGAGGGCAACGGCATCGCGGAATTCAAAACATCAGGGCAGACATCAAGCGTGTCTAACACAGGCGCGTGGGAATGTCTCAACCCGGCTCTTTCGTCGGAAAACCCGACTGCGACGATTTACTTTGACTGCCCGTCGCGTTTGTCGGGGATGCCGCAGTGGCTGCGCCTTCCTGTGTCGGCTGGAAACGGCAGAGTCTCCGCCGCCGTCAATGGAAACTCCGTTGGCGTCTACGCGGTTGCGGCAAATCGCGTGCGCCACATTTTCGTGCCGGAAAACGTAATTCGCTCGGGCGCGAACACGCTTGTCCTGACGCGCACCGAAGGATCGTTCTCGCTTGATGCCGTCACGCTCGGCGGCTCGTGGTGTTTTGGCGAGTCGATGTCATCGTTTTCATCGCCCAATGATTCCAAAAACAGCCCGGATAAGCTTATGTTCAACCCTGCGTGCGGCTGCGACAAGCTACACTCCTACGAACTGATGAGCAACGAAATGTGTTTCGATTTCTTCGTGCCTGCGGATATGGTTGGAGCGGTTAAGGGAATCTTCCAGTCGCGGGCGTATCAAGCAGGGTCGTCCACATCCTTTGACCTGTTTGTGAATGGCATGACAAAAGGCGGCCCTTACGTCCTCAAAAACGGTTCGCAGCCGGAAATCAAAATCGTTGCGGACGACATTGTCGCAGGATGGAATCGCATCAGCTGGAAATCGTATGCTGGCAGCAGTTGGGCAAAGATGGACTGGCACAAGTTCACCATCCTGCCTCCTCCAAAGGGCGCGATAATCTATATTCGCTGATTTGAAACTATCTTCAGGAGCTTAATGTGGGACTGACAAGACGTGAGTTTCTTGCGGGCATTGGTGCAGGGGCGTCGGTTTCACCTGCCGTCACGTTCGGCGGCAAAGGCGCGGAAGGCGCTGTGGAGTGTTTCCGCGTCAAGCCGCACCTTCAACTGCTGGAAGAAAACGGCGTAGCGGTTGTCTGGATGACAGGGGCGAAGGCGACTGGATATGTGACGTGGACTCAGGATGACTGGAATACAAAACATACTGCGTGGCAGGAAAAGGACGGCCTCCTGGATGCCAACTCCTACGTGCACAAGGCGGTAATCAATGGCTTTGACCCGCATCGACGATTGGACTTCCGCGTACATTCGCGCATATTCGGCAGTTTTGGGCCGTACACCGTTTCGTATGCTGGCGATGAAGCGATTGATTCCGGCATGATGAATGCAATCCTGCCGGGGGACGGTTCGATTTCATGGGCGATGTTCAATGACGTGCATGAGAACCTTGACATATATGACAGCCTAATCGGGCATCTTGATGGAATAGCATCATTCTGCGTATTCAACGGTGACATTATAAACCATGTTGATGATGAAGCGGATGTTGAACAACGACTGCTTGCGCCATTTGCCCGTGTTTCACAGACGGCAAAGTTGCCGGTCTGGTATCTGCGCGGCAACCATGAGACGCGAGGCGGGTTCGCTCGGAACCTGCGCGACTATCTTGCCCTTAAGGACAGTAGGTATTATGGCGCGGTGACGATTGGCGGCGTAAGATTCGCATTCCTCGACACTGGCGAAGACAAACAGGATGGACACAGGGAATACTCCGGGCTTGTGGCTTTTGATCGCTATCTGGAGGAGCAAAACGCTTGGCTGAAGCGCGAAACAATGTCCGCGGAGTGGAGAAACGCACATGCGCGCATCGTTATTCGGCATATCCCCGGGCCACTCACAGTTCCGGTTAGGGATTGGCGGCACAATCTGCCGAGGCTGTACAATATGGACATGATACTAAAACAGGCAAATGTCACCTTGTGCATGTGTGCGCACCTCCATCACTGGGATTGGCACGCCCCGACAACGGCGCGTCCATATCCTATGATAGTTGGCGGAGGCCCTGGCCTTGGCAATCCCCGAGACCACGACAATGCGACACTGGCTAAATGTCGACTCTGCGGCAAGACGCTTTCGGTGCAGCTTCTTAATCAGGCAGGCCGTCTTCTGATAAACAAGACATTGGCAATATGACAAGTATCGTTCGCCGTTCCCTGGAAGGGAAAGGAATAATGACGATGAAAGGCATGGCGGTTATTTTGCCTGCGGCGATTCTCGTCGCAGGGACGGTTTCCGCAGAAGAAGTCCTCAAGTGCGACAGGAACGCGCAGGTCAAGTTCTGCGATTCAGGAGTTGCCATCCAGCCGTCGGGATTCCTCCCCGGCTGGTCGAGCGTCGAGTGCGTCGGCGACCGTAGTGTCACAGGCGGGGATGTCGTTCCGTTCAAGATGGGCTGGCGCACGGCGAAGGGCAAGGGGATGGCTTCATTCCTGAAGCTGCCGGACGGAAGGGTCTCGTCCCGCTGGTTCATGACCGTCGATGGTTCGGTAAAGGTCGAGCAGCTGTTCTTGCGGGTAAGCATCCCATTTGACAAGTTCGACGGCGGAGTCTACGAGTACGACGGGAAACCTCAGCCGTTCCCCAAGGCTGGAAGCAAGTTCACGTTCGGCTTCGCCAATGGCGTCAAGACGGTGGCGCTTGTCGGGAACGACGGCAAGACGCGCTGCGAGATGGTCCTGGACGGACGGCGTGATGTGTTCATTCAGGACAACTCCCGCTTTGGCGGCGGATTCGAGCTTCGCGTAAAGGATGCCGCCACTGTGCTTGCTCCCGGAGAGATGTACCGTTTTGGCGCCACGCTGTCGTCGTCGTCCGGACTGACGTTGTCGATGCCGTCCCCGGTAAAGATCGCCGCAGGAAGGAACTGGGTGCCGATGCGTCCTTCGGTTGACGTGAAGCCAGGCAGTGCGCTCGACTTCTCGTCCATAAGCGGTATCGACGCTCCCGCCGGCAAATACGGGCGCGTCGTTGTGCGCGGCGACCATTTTGAGTTCGCGGGAAGACCGGGTGTGGAGCAGCGCTTCTACGGCGTCAACCTCTGCTTTGGGGCAAACTACGGGCAGACCAAGGGTGAGGCCGACAGATTCGCCCGACGGCTTGCGCGGCTCGGATACAATGCTGTCAGGCTTCACCACCACGACGGCATTCTCGCCGCCGGCGCAAGGGACGGCACGAAGATAAATCCCAGAAGAATGGCCGAACTCGACGCGCTCGCCGCAGCGCTTTTCGAGAACGGAATATACGTAACGACCGACCTGTACGTTTCGCGCCGAGTCCCCTACCGCGAGGGCGGAGTGGACAGGGTCGGCAGCTTCGAGATGGACGAGTTCAAGGACGTCGTGCGCACGAACGACGTGGCGGCGGCGAATCTCGTGCGGTTCGCCAGGGAATGGCTGACGCATGTCAACCCGTATACGGGCAGACGCTGGGCTGACGAACCGGGGATTGTCGGGATATCTCTCGTGAACGAGAACTGCCCTGACAACAGTCGCAGACTTTCGCAGGACGAGCTGGCTCAGGCCAAAGCCGCCGAGGACAGGTTCTTCGCCATGATGAGAAAGGTGATTCGCGAAGAGGTCGGCAGCGGAATCCCCTTGACGGATCTTAACGGAGGAAGCATGAATCCGGTATGGGTAAGCTGCCGACGGAAGTTCGACTACGTAGACATGCACTTCTACGTGGACCATCCGAGGTTTCTTGAGCAGCAGTGGCGTCTGCCGAGTTCGTGTCCCAACGCAAACCCGCTGCGCGGCAAGGAGCCGCGGGGTGTCGCACAGGCGGAGCGATGCAGACTGGGAGGCCGGCCGTTCACCATAACGGAATGGAACTTCGCCGCGCCGGGGAGGTTTCGCTGCGTAGGAGGCGTTTTGACCGGCGCGTGGGCGGCGCAGCACGGATGGGACGGACTCTGGCGCTTTGCGTGGAGTCACGACATCGTCGGCGTGAAGACGCCGGAGAAGAAGGCGATGGGGTATTTCGACCTTTCGGGCGACCCGTTGCTGCTCGCTTCCGAGCGGGCGACGATGTGCTTGTTCCTGCGGCGGGATCTTGCCGTAGGGGAAGAGAAGTCGCTCGCTTTGGACGGAAAGGCGGGAACGATGACGATTGACACTCCGAGGACATGCGGCCTCTTCACGGAGGGCGGGCGAATGCGTGCCGGGTGTCTCATGGTGGACTGCGGCGACGTACCCGCGACGGTGTGGGCCAGTTCCCTTGACGGAAAGCCGCTTGTGGATTCGGCGCGAATTCTCCTTACGCACCTGACCGACGTGCAGAACACGGGGACTACGTACGAAGACGACAAGATGAGCGTCCTGACCGCGTGGGGCGCTCTGCCGCACTTGATGCGAAACGGCAGGGCGAAGGTGGCGCTGTCCCTGAAAGCTGGTGATTTCGATGTTTTCGCGCTTGATGGTGACGGAAATAGGCGTCGAAGGGTCAAATGCGCTTTCAAGGAGGGAAAACTTCTGTTTGCAGCAGACATCGGCGAGGATGCAGATGCTGCGTCGTACATATATGAAATTGTAAGACGAGGTTTCCGCCTTTCAGAAGCGTCTTGAACGGTGGCTTTATTTCGTGGAGCCTGATGATCTCATTACGGAGGATACGCCGCCAACACCTCCACTTAGAAACAGGGATTCGTTTGGGAGAGATCGAATGCTACGCAGATTGTTCAAAGACTTGAGTCTTTGCCCACCAACCAGCTCAACAACATCAGCTGGATCGCCGAAGATGTGACTGGCGGGAAGTGACTTTGAAGATCGTCGTAGACGCAAAACGGCTGCTCAGACTCGCATTTGCGCCCGAAGTCGCCGTTTTTTGGTATAATACGCCATATGGATTTGCCCGAGGAGCTCAAGAATGGCTTTGTTCCTAGGCCGTGCGATGCCAACAAGTACACTGTTGGCACGGTCACGGTCGTCGGAGGCTCGGGGCGGTACATCAATGCGCCTGTGATTGCCGGCCTCGGCGCCCGCGCTGCCGGTGCTGGGCTCGTCCAGCTTGCGGTTCCCGATGCGTCGCGCATAGCGGCGGGTTCCCTGCTGCCCGAGGCGACGTTCACGAAGCTGACCGCGACATGCGTGCCGCCGAAGGCGGACGTGACGATCGCGGGCATGGGCCTTGGAGTCTCGGTGAACACGGAGGTCATCGTCTCCCGTCTGCTTTCGGGCTCGTGCGGACGTTTTGTGCTGGACGCCGATGCGCTTTCCATACTCGCGAACTGGTACGGTAGAAGCGACGGGTATGATCCGGCGAAAGGGCAGGAGATTGTCCTTACGCCACACGAAGGGGAGGCGGCGAGGCTTCTCGGCGTAAAGCGCGAGCAGGTCGCGGCGGACCGTCTTGCGGCTGCGAGGGAGATTGTCGATCGTTACGGCGCGACGGTAGTGCTGAAGGGCCACAGGACTCTTGTGGTGTCCGCGGACGGCGCGCGCACGTACGAGAACGGGACGGGCAATCCGTTCATGGCGCTTGGCGGGATGGGCGATCTTCTGGCGGGGACGATAGGCGCCAGATGGGCGTATCTGAAGGGCGATCCGTTTCTTGCCGCGGCGTCGTCGGTCTGGCTTCACGGTGCGGCGTCAGACGAAGTGGTCGGCTCCGGGGGCGATCCGTCGATAGTGAACACGGCTGCCAGGATTGGGTCTTTGAGAGTGCGCCTCGACGCCTGAGGGAGGTTGCCGCAATCCTGCTATGGACCGTCTGGCGTATCTGATGCGGAGGCTTCTGCTGGCGATTCCGACGTTCGTCGGCATCACGGTCGTCTGCTTTGCGCTTACGAGGTTCCTTCCTGGCGGGCCGGTGGAGATGCGCCTCATGCGCATGAAGGGCCTGGCCGCGCAGAGCGCCGCGGGCGAGGCGGGCGCGCGCTCGGTTGGCGCGTCGCAGGTCTCAGACGAGTACAGGCGCGAGCTTGAGGCCCAGTTCGGCTTCAACAAGCCGCTTCTCGCGCAGTACTGGACGTGGCTGGCGAAGAACAGAATGGGCCTTTCCCTGCCTTCTTACGACCATCCGGACAAGACGGCGTGGCAGCTCATACGCTCGCGCATACCGGTGTCGCTCTGGTTCGGCCTTGCCGCGTTCGTGCTGACGTATCTGATCTGCATTCCCCTGGGCATAGCGAAGGCCCTTGGTCACAGGCAGGCCTTCGACGCGGTCTCGTCCCTGGTCGTCTTCGCGGCATACGCGGTGCCTCCGTTCGCGCTCGCGATGCTGCTCAAGACGCTCTTCTGTGGCACTGTGGACGGGATGTGGGACGTGTTTCCGGTGGGCGGGGTTGCGAGCGACTTCGACGTGCCGCCGTCGGCCTGGAGGGCCTTCGCCGACAGGCTGTGGCACATGGCGCTTCCGGTCTGCTGCTATGTCGCGGGCTCGTTCGCGATGCTTACGCTTCTCGTGAAGAACTCGCTTCTCGACCAGATATCCGCGGACTACGTGCGCACCGTGATAGCGAAGGGCGCCACGCGCGGTCAGGCGATATGGCGGCACGCGCTGCGCAACGCGCTCGTGCCGGTCGCGACGGGTCTTGGCCCGATGATAGGGCTTGTGTTCGCCGGCTCGATCATCATAGAGACGGTGTTCGACATTCCCGGCATGGGCCGTCTTTCGTGGGACGCGCTGATAGGCCGCGACTACGCGGTGTTCCTCGCGCTCCTCTCCCTTACGGCGAGCTTCCAGCTGGCGGGCAACCTGCTGAGCGACGTCCTCTACATGATCATAGACCCGAGAATAGACTTTGCCGGAAAATGACCCTTGTATCTCCATTGACGGCGAGAAGGTTTCGGGCCTTCAGGCGAATCAGGCGGGCGTGGTATTCGCTACTTGCGCTTTCGGGCGTGTTCGTGTTCTGCCTCTGCGCCGAGCTGGTGTGCCCGTGGGATCCGAAGGCGGTGGTGCCGACGGAGTCGCTGGAGAAGTACCGGGTTCCGGAGACGGAGACGAAGTACAGCGTCGAGACGGCGCGCTTCAGCCTGACGGACGAAGGGGAGATCGTCGACTACGAGGGCCCGGAGCGGCTTCGCGGCGAGCTTGGCGGATGGCGCTCGCTGCCGGGGTACAGGGCGAGGACCAGGCGGAGGGACGGGTACACGAGAGTGTTCCTTGAGCCTGTCGAGCCGCCGGCGGCGACGGTGCGGGAGCTGCCTGCGCCGGAGGTGTCGTTCCCGTTCCGTCCAGTCTGGGAGCATCCGTTCGGCATAGACGCAGGAGGGCGCGACGTCTACTCGCGAGTCGTGCACGGCATGAGGATAGCGCTTGTGTTCGGGCTGCTGCTTGCGTTCTCCGGCATGCTGGCGGGGCTGGTGGCGGGAGCGGTCGAGGGCTACTTCGGCGGGCTTACGGACATTCTGGCGCAGCGGTTCACCGAGGTGTGGAGCGCCATGCCGTTTCTGTACGTCATGATATTCGTCGGCTCGACGGTCGGCCGGTCGTTCGCGGTGCTGCTCGTGTGCTATGCGGCGTTCAACTGGATAACGGTCTCGTACTACGTCCGCGCGGAGTTCCTGCGGCTGAGGACGCGCTCGTTCGTCGACGCAGCGCGGGCGCAGGGCCTTCCGGCCTCGCGCATCATCTTCGGGCACATACTGCCGAACGCCCTGACGCCGCTCGTCACGCTTTTCCCGTTTCTCCTCATCGGCGCGATCGGCTCTCTCGCCGCGCTTGACTTTCTCGGCTTCGGGCTGCCTCCGCTGACGCCGAGCTGCGGGGAGCTTATGCAGGAGGCCCAGCAGTTCCGCGGCGCCTGGTGGCTCGTCCTCTTTCCGGCGCTTGCGCTTTTCATCGTAATGCTTCTGGCCGTGATGGTCGGAGAGGGGCTCCGCGACGCCTTCGATCCGCGGCAGAAGTCGAGACTGGAGTAGCCGATGGCGGCAGAACTAACACCAATGATGCGCCAGTACCTCGCAATCAAGCGCGAGGTGCCCGCCGGAGCCATAGTGATGTTCCGGCTTGGCGACTTCTACGAGATGTTCGGCGAGGACGCGATAACGGCCTCGCCGATACTCGGCGCGACGCTTACGCACCGCAACGACCAGCCGATGTGCGGCGTGCCGTACCATGCCGTGGAGTCGTATCTGGCGAAGCTGATAAGGGCGGGCAAGACCGCCGCGCTGTGCGACCAGGTGGAGGATCCGAGGACGGCCAAGGGCCTCGTCCGCCGCGAGGTCACGCGGATCGTCACGCCCGGCACCGTCACTGAGGACGGGCTGCTTGACGAGACGTGCAACACGTACGCGGCGGCCGTGAGCGGGCTCGGCCTTGCGCTGCTCGACCTTTCGACGGGGGAGTTCGTCGTCGAGGAGTTCGCCGACCAGTCGAAGCTCGGCGAGGCGCTCGAACGCTACCGTCCCGCCGAGATGCTCGAGCCATGCGACGACAACCGCTGGACGTTCTCGACGGACGCGGCGTACGACACGCTGACGCGCCACTTCAAGGTGCTTTCGCTTGACGGATTCGGGCTTACGGGCAAGACGGACCTGATTTCCGCCGCAGGTGCGCTGCTCTACTATGTCGGGACGACGCTGCGCCACTCGCTTGCGCACGTGCGCAAGATATCCCTGCGGCATTCCGACGACGCGCTTGTGCTGGACGCCGGAACGATCCGCCATCTGCAGCTGCTGCCGGTCGGCGACGTGCCTAAGGACGCGTCACTGTTCGGAGTGCTCGACGTGACCAAGACGCCCATGGGCGCGAGGGCTTTGCGCAACAGGATAGCCCGTCCGCTTGCCAGGGCGTCAGACGTGAACGCGCGCCTGGACACGGTAAAGGCGTTTGTGGACGACCGCGCGGCGCTTTCGAGCCTCCGCTCGCTTCTGTCAGGCGTGAGGGACCTCGAAAGGCTTGTGCAGAAGGTCGATTCCGGAAGGGCCAATCCGCGCGACGTCAGGGGGCTCGCCGGATCGCTGCGTCCGGTGCCGGACCTCGTGGGCGTCCTAGACAGGATGGGGCTTTCCGGACGGATGGGCGCTCTTGCGCCTCAGCCGGGAATCGTGGACCTCATCGACAGGGCGATAGCCGACGACCCGCCCGTGATGCTTGCGGACGGCGGCTTCATCGCGCCAGGCTACGACGCGGAGCTGGACGAGCTTCGCGGCATTGCGGCGGACGGGCATCGCTGGCTTGCCGAGTTCCAGGCGAGGGAGCAGGCCCGCACGGGAATTTCGAAGCTGAAGGTGAAGCATGTGCCGGCATTCGGCTTTCTCATCGAGATACCGAAGTCTTTCGTGGCGCAGGCGCCGGCTGACTACATACGCCGGCAGACGCTCACCACGGGCGAGAGGTATGTGACGCCGGAGCTGAAGGAGTACGAGCAGAAGGTGCTTGGCGCCACGGACAAGTCCATCGCGATCGAGCAGAGGCTGTTCAGGGACATTCTCTCGGAGATATCGGCGAAGACAGTCGAGATACAGGAGGCGGCGGCGACCATCGGCGAGCTTGACGCGACGCTCGCGTTCGCCGACCGGGCGCTGGCGGCGGGCTACGTGCGGCCTCAGGTGGACGATTCCGACGAGCTGGACATCGTGGACGGAAGGCATCCGATCATCGAGCAGCTTCCGGACGCGGAGCCGTTCGTCCCGAACTCGGCGCATCTCAACACGACGACGGACCAGATCGCCATAATCACGGGGCCGAACATGGCGGGCAAGTCCACATACATACGCCAGGTCGCGACGCTTGCGGTAATGGCGCAGATGGGGTCTTTCGTTCCCGCCGCGTCGATGAGGATGGGCGTGCTCGACCGCATATTCACGCGCATAGGCGCCGGCGACGATCTTGCGCGGGGCAGATCCACGTTCCTCGTCGAGATGCAGGAGACCGCGAACATACTCAACAACGCCACGCCGCGCTCGCTGATCGTGCTGGACGAGATCGGGCGCGGCACATCGACGTTCGACGGCATTTCCATTGCGTGGTCCGTCGCCGAATACCTCCACGGCAAGGCGTCCGCGAAGGCGAAGACCCTTTTCGCGACGCACTACCACGAGCTCACCGACCTCGCGGACGCGTTCCCGGGCGTGAAGAACTTCACCGTCAAGGTGAAGGACGACGGAGGCAGGGTTGTGTTTCTGAGGCGGATCGCGCCCGGCGTCGCCGAGAAGAGCTTCGGCATTCATGTCGGCGCGATGGCGGGCCTGCCTCAGGAGGTGGTCTCCAGGGCGAACGAGATTCTGAAGAACCTAGAGGCGAACGAGATAGACGTCAATCGGCAGCGGACGGTCAGGAAGCCTCGCAGAAAGCTGTCCGAGCTTCCGGGGCAGATGACGTTCTTCTGATGCCGGGCGAAGTAAAGGGCTCTTACAAGAAAGGTACGACAAGATGATAATAGTAGTCAAAAAGGACGCGCAGGAGTCGCAGGTCGAAAGCCTGCTCACCCTGCTCAAGACAAAGAACATAACGCCGAGCGTGTCGAAGGGCTCCCTCCAGACGATAATCGGCTGCATAGGCGACGTGTCGCGGCTCGACCCCGGCCTGATAGAGGCGCTTGAGGTCGTCGAGAGCGTCCAGCGCGTGCAGGAGCCGTACAAGTCGGCGAGCCGCAAGTTCCATCCGGACCCCTCGGTCGTCGACTGCGGGGGAGTTCCGGTCGGCGGCGGCAAGTTCGCCGTCATCGCCGGTCCGTGCAGCGTCGAGACCGAAGAGCAGATCGTCGGCATCGCCAAGGCTGTCAAGGCCGCGGGCGCGACGATGCTGCGCGGCGGGGCGTTCAAGCCGCGCACGTCGCCGTATGCGTTCCAGGGCCTTGGCGAGGAGGGGCTGCGCCTCCTCTCCCTCGCGAAGAAGGAGACGGGCCTTCCCATAGTCACGGAGCTGATGGAGTTCAAGGACATAGAGCACTTCAACGACGTGGACGTCATACAGATCGGCGCGAGGAACATGCAGAACTTCAACCTGCTGAAGGAGGTCGGCGCCTACACCAAGAAGCCGATTCTCCTCAAGCGCGGCATGTCCGCGACGCTGCAGGAGCTTCTGATGAGCGCCGAGTACATAATGGCGTCGGGAAACCCCAACGTCATTCTGTGCGAGCGCGGCATCCGCACGTTCGAGACGGCGCTCAGGAACACGCTCGACCTTGGCGTGGTCACGGTGTTGCACAGGCTCTCCCATCTGCCCGTGGTCGTCGATCCTTCGCATGCGACGGGGCATGCGTGGATGGTTGACTCGGTGGCGGTCGCTGCGACGGCAATCGGGGCCGACGGACTCATAATCGAGGTCCACAACGATCCGCCGCATGCGAAGTGCGACGGCGCGCAGAGCCAGACGCCGGAGATGTTCGCGGGCACGATGAAGCGCATAAAGGCCATCAGACAGGCCATATGAGCCATCTGAGACAGCTTTCGCTCGTTCTGGGCCTTGCGGCGCTTGCCGGATGCGTGACGACCGCGCCCGACTTCAGGCAGGTCGTCGCAGAGGCGAAGGCCGCCGTCGCGCCGTCGGTCGTCTTCATACGGGTCATCCACAACGACACCGAGTCCGGCCGCAACAGGCGCGGCGTCGCGTCCGGCTCCGGCGTCGTCATATCGTCCGAGGGCGAAGTGCTGACAAACCACCACGTCATCGACAAGACAAGCGAGGTCCGCTGCCAGCTTGCCGACGGACGCTCCTTCCCTGCGAAGGTCGTCGGCAAGGACAAGGACCTCGACATCGCGCTTCTCAGACTTGAGATGCCCGAGGGCGAAACGCCTCCGCCCGTCGCCTCGCTTTCGCCGCGCAGGCTGGAAGTGGGCGAGGTCGTTCTCGCGATGGGCGCGCCGTGGGGCCTTGCCAGATCCGTCTCGATGGGCATCGTCTCGTGCAACGACCGGTTCCTCGAGGACTGCGGCGACTACACGCTCTGGTATCAGACAGACGCCGCGATATCGCCCGGCAACTCGGGCGGCCCCCTCGTCGACACGTCCGGCCGTGTCGTCGGCCTGAACGCCCGCGGCAACATCCTCGGCGCCCAGGGCTTCACAATCCCGACCGAGACGATACTGGAGATTCTGCCGGACCTCCGCAAGTTCGGCGAGGCGCACTGGGCGTGGTTCGGCTTCAAGATACAGCCTCTGGAGGACTTCAAGCGCAACATACGCTTCGACGCCGAGGCCGGCGCCCTCGTCGCCGACGTCGAGCAGCGGTCGCCGGCAGAACGCGCGGGACTGCGTCCGAACGACCTGCTCGTCGCGATCGACGGTGAGAAGGTGACCGCGCGCTTCTGGGAGGACGTACCGCGCATCGAGCGCGTTCTCGGGCGCAAGGAGTTCGACAAGCCGTGCACTCTTTCGATTGTGAGGGACGGCCGGCCGGTCGACGTGTCCGTCGCGCCGACGGAGAAGGGCATGGTCGAGGGCGAGGAGTTCGTCTGCGAGCGCTGGGGCTTCACAGCCAAGGAGATCAACAGGTTCTACAATCCCGACCTAGCTTTCTTCGCGCCGGACGGAGGCATCTACATCTCCGGCCTGCTCTGGGACGGCAACGCCGAGAACTGCGGCTTCCGCGAGAAGGACATCGTGCTTTCGGTGGGCGGCAAGCAGGTCAGGAGCATTGCCGACGTAAGGTCCGCATATGCCGACTCTCTCGTCGGCATTCCCGACCGCACCAGGACGCCGATCGTCATCCTGCGGGCCGGACGCACGACGACGCTTGTGCTTGACTACGCGGAAGACACCGAAAAGGAGGAATGACACATGGTTTCGGCAGTCGTAGCCGCAGTTCTTGCGGTCGCGTTCCCCTCGAATGACCTTTCGTGCGTCGCCACCGCGGCCTACTGGTACAAGAAGGACGAGCGCGGCAAGGGAGACGGGATATCGGAGTACGGGAAGGCCAAACGCTTCCCCGCCTTCGCGGTATCGCCCGACTCATTCCTCGTCGCCGATCCTCTGGTGCGCGCCAGGCATCTGGACAGAATCGAGCTTCTCTTCAATGGCGACGTCGTCTCGGCCGTCGAGGACGGCAGGTTCGAGGATCGCGGCGCAGTAATGCTGAAGGCCGAGCGCCCGCTTAAGGGCGTCACTCCGCTCAGGTTCGGCCGCGGCGAACCCGTTGAGAAGCTGCGGTGGCGGTGGGAAGGCGACACGATGGTCGTCGATTCGCGTCCCCTCGGCACGAACGACGGCGTCACGGTAGTCGCTTCGACAGGCAGAACGTTCCGCCGCGGCGACCGCAATGCGCTCTATCTGGACAAGGACGGCAGTCCCGTCGGGCTCGAGTTCGGCGCAAGAGTCGAGCTGGCGGGCCCCGGCCCCGCCGTCGACACGCCGGACGACTGGAAGCGCAGCCCCGCCGACTCGTACGAGAAGAAGGCGGAGTGGATGGAGCGACGCGTCGCGTCCGCAACCCTTGGCGTGCTGTTCCGCCTTGAGGCCGAGGACAAGAGCGATTCCCGGAACGACTATGTGGTCGTGCGCTATTACGGGCGCGGCGACAACGCCGGCAAGAACGAGATCGACGCGCTCGGCTTCGCGGTCGGAGGGCGCGTGATAGTCCCGGTCGATCTCGGAGGCGACAAGATTTCGCGCATATCCAAGGTGGAGGCGACCTTCCCCGACGGCACGACCACCAATCTCGTTTTCGCCGGCGCTCTCGCCGAATGGAACGCGGTCCTTTTCGACGTGCCGAAGGCGTTCGCCCGGAAGCTGCAGCCTCTTGAAGTCTCGTCGTCGGCGGCGGAGGACTTCGACAACTCCCCGTCCTGGAGCATGTCGGTCGAGAACGAGAACGGGCGCGTGGTGCCGACGGCCGCGCTCGGCCGGTTCTGCGGCGTCTCTTATCTGCGCGGCGCGCGATATGCGCCAGCAGTCGAAGGCTCCTGGTCGAGAAGCCGGTACAGCCGCGGACAGACGGCGTTCGTGCTGGATTCGGAGGGGCGCATAGCGTCGTTCGCCCTGTCCCGCCGCTACACGGCCGACCGCTGGTCGCGTGACGAGTCCGAATGTGTCGCGACCTCCGACCTCGTCCGCTTCATGGCCGGAGAGGGCGTGAACCCCGAGTTCGCGCCGAGGCGCGAGGAGGATCGCAACAGGCTTGTCTGGCTCGGCGTGGAGACCGTGGGCCTTACGGACGCGCTCGCTCGCGAGAGGAAGGCGCAGAGCTTCCTTGGCAGATATTCGCGTCCTCCGTACGTCACCGAGGTGTATGCGGGCTCGCCGGCGGAGAAGGCCGGCCTGGCCGTGGGGGACGTTCTGCTTGCGGTGAGGCGCGGGAACGAGGCGGAGCGCGAGCTTGAGGCCGAGAACGACTATTCGCCGGTCCGCGACCTTTTTGCGTACTTCTCAAGCGACTATTCCTTCTCTCCGTCGGCAACTCCTTGGCCGGACGTCGAGAACCAGCTGAACAAGCTGATGACGACTTTCGGGGCCGGCGCCACGATTACGCTCGTGTATGCGCGCGACGGGCAGCGCCGTGAGGTGCCGATATCGCTTGAGCCTGCGCCCGTGCACTACAGGAACGCGGGGAAGTCCCGCAACAGGTCGCTCGGGCTTTCCGTAAGGGACATGACGTTCGAAGTCCGCCGGTTCTTCAAGTTCGCCGACGACGAGCCGGGCGTCGTGATTGCGAAGGTGAAGCCGGGCTCGCCGGCCGCCGTTGCGGGCCTCAAGCCGTTCGAGCTTGTTACGGAGGTGAACGGCGAGAAAGTGACGGGTGCCAGGGACTTCGCGGCCAAGATGAAGACGTCGTCCGACCTGGTCCTGGCGGTTCGCAGGCTTGCCCAGACACGCATCGTCAAGCTTCACGTCGCTCCCGAAGAGAACCTTCCCGAGCGCCGCGCCCAGAAGCAAGTGCGAGAATAGTGTCCGGCGGCGCGCTTTTTGGCGGCGTGCGCTGTTGACCTTAAGGAAAAAATTCGATAAAATATGTGAAAACCGCACTAGGGATAGCTAAATGTTTGGCATCAAGCAGCTTTTTTCAACGGATATAGGTATCGATCTCGGTACCGCCAACTCGCTTGTGTACGCGAAGAACCGCGGCATTGTCCTGAGGGAGCCATCCGTCGTGGCCATTCAGGCCGGTTCCAAGCGCGTTCTTGCCGTCGGCGAGGAGGCGCGCCGCATGCTCGGGCGCACACCTGGCAATATTGTGGCGATTCGGCCGATGAAGTCGGGAGTTATCGCAGATTTCGACATTACCGAGGCGATGCTCAAGTACTTCATCGAGAAGGTTTGCCCTCAGCATTTTCTCACCAAGCACCTCAAGATCAGGCCCAGACTGGTCGTCGCCGTGCCTTCCGGGATAACGGAAGTCGAGAAGCGCGCGGTTGAAGAAGCCGCGCACGACGCCGGCGCAGGAGAGGTGTTCCTAGTCGAGGAGCCGATGGCCGCGGCGATTGGCGTGGGCCTCCCTGTTTCGGAGCCTGCCGGTTCGATGATCGTCGACATCGGCGGCGGCACCTGCGAGGTCGCCATCATATCGCTTGCCGGTATCGTCCACAGCTATTCCGCTCGCCAGGCGGGCGGCGATGCGATGGACGAGGCGATCATGGCCCACATCAAGCGCGTCTACAACCTCATGATCGGCGAGCGCACGGCCGAGGAGATTAAGGTGACCATCGGCAGCGCCTATCCGATTGGCGAGGAGATGAAGATGGAAATCAAGGGCCGCGACATCGTCGCGGGCCTTCCGAAGACTCTCACGATAACATCCGAGGAGATCCGCGACGCGCTCAAGGACACCGTCGCCCTGATCGTCGACGCGGTCCGTTCGACGCTTGACCGCTGCGAGCCCGAGCTTGCGGCCGACTTGGTGGACCGCGGCCTTGTGCTTTCCGGCGGCAGTTCGCAGCTGCGCGGCCTCGACAAGTTGCTTGCCGCGCAGACGGGGCTTCCTGTCGTCGTGGCGGACGATCCGCTTTCGGCCGTTGCCGAGGGAACGGGCGTCGTGATGAACGAGCTGGACTTCCTCGCCAAGAACAAGCGGGCGTCGTGAAGGCCCGGGCCGCCGGCGCATGGACAGCAATCGCGCTGGGGGTCGTCCTAGCGCTGGTTTTTCTTTTGTTCCGTTCGGCGGGGGTCGAAGCCGTTTATCCTGTCGAACGCGCGGTTTCCCTTTTCTCCAGACGAGTGTGGTCCCGTGCCGTCGGCCTTGTCAGGGGCGCCGAGTCGAGGGCCGAGAACGAGCGTCTGCGGCGCGAGCTCGCGGCGCTTTCCCTTGTCCGCGACGACATGGACCGTCTTGAGGCGGAAAACGAACGCCTCAGACAGGCTCTTGGCTATGCGTCGCGCAGCAAGGGCAAATGGCTGCCTGCCTATGTCCTGTCGTCCGGAGGCGCCGCCGCCGCGGCGCACGCCACGATTCGCGCGGGGAAGGGCTCGCTGGACGGCGTTGCGCTGGGCGCAGTCGTCGTTGTTCCCGAGGGCGTCGTAGGGCGTGTCACTTCCGTCACTCCGCACACGTCGGAGGTCACGCTCCTTACGGACCCCTCGGTCAAGGTCGCGTGCGAGATAGAGACGACCGATGGCCGCAAGCCGCGCGGAATAGTGATGGGCGGCGGCGACGACCTTCTGGTGATGAAGTATCTGCGCGACGCCGAGGACGTGCCGCCGCGTTCGCGCGTCATGACGTCCGGCCTTGGAGGGGTCTTTCCGCGCGGGCTGCAAGTCGGCACGTACGTGTCCGAAGGCGAGGTTCTGCCGTCCGTCGATTTCACAACGCTCGAAGACGTCTTCATCCGCCGTGAATAACAGCACCGTCCGCTTTGTGCTAGCCCTCGTTGCGCTTGTCATCGGCGCAGCGGCGGAGGAGCTGCTGCCGAAGGCGCTCGGCGTCGGCTTTCCGGCGCTCCTGGCGATGTTGCCGGTTGTGGCGATGCGTCCGCCGGCCGCGCTGCCCGTTCTCTTCGCCCTTTCGGCAGGCGCGGTCGAGGACTCTCTTTCCGGCCTGCCGTTCATGACGAGCGCGAGCTACTTTCTGCTCGTCGTCGTGCTGGTGCGCTGGTCGCGCCTTCCGTCGGTCGTCGCCGCCGTGTCGTTCCCCGTCTATCAGGGGTGGCTCTGCCTTTGGGCGACCGGTCTGCAGGGCAGCGTGTTCGGCCGCACTCTTGTCGCGATTCCGTTCGGTCTTTTGGCGTACGGAGTGGTGGCGCCTCTTCTCAGGGTTGTCGAAAGGAAGGCTGCTGCCGATGAAGAGGGGTGAGCCTCAGGAGTCGGACATCGTGTCTGGCGCCGTCTGCTGGGCGACGGCGGCGCTGTTCCTGCTCGGCTTCACCGTGCTCGCGGTAAAGCTGAAGGAGGTTCAGGTCACCGACTCCGCGGCGTACGGCTACGCGAACGCGCGGCAGTCGGTGCGGCGCGTCCAGACGTGCGGGGCGAGAGGGCGCATACTGGACCGCAACGGCGAAGTGCTCGCCGAGAACAGACCGTCGCTTTCGATCGTGTGCTATCCCGAGTCGTTCCAGAAGAAGACGTGGGACGAGACGATCAATGGCATTGTCGGCTCGGCGGCGCTCGTGGGCGAGGCGATAGGCCGCGCGCCGGACTGTTCGGAGGCCGCGATACGCCGGCACGTGCGCGAGTCGCTGGCACTGCCGCTTGTGGCGTTCCGCGACGTCGGGGAGCGCGAGCTCGCGGTCTTTTCGGAGCGCGAACGCGAGTTCCCGGGCTTTGAGGTGCGCGAGACCGACGAGCGAGTGTATCCGAAGGGCGCCCTCGCCGCCCATCTTCTCGGATACGTCGGCCGGGACCGCGGCGAGGCGATAGCGGGCGACGAGAAGTTCAACTTCTTCATGCCTGAGATGCGCGGCCGCGCCGGGCTCGAGGTGTACTACAACAGCTTTCTGCGAGGCGTCGGCGGAGAGAGGAAGATCCTTGTCGACGCGCGGGGCTTCGCGATCAGGGAGTGGACGGTCGTCGAGTCCAGGAAGGGCCCCGACCTTGAGCTTGCCATCGACGCGCGGCTGCAGGCGGTCGTCGAGCGCGAGCTTTCGGGCCTCAAGGGCGCGTGCGTCGTCATGGATCCGCGCAACGGGGAAGTTCTCGCGATGGCGAGCGCGCCGGGCTTCAATCCGAACGACTTCGTGCCGGTTCTGCGTCCCGGGCTCTACGAGCGCTACGCGAAGGACCCGTCCGAGCCTCTTCTGAACCGGGCGAGCGGCGGCGCATACGCGCCCGGCTCGACGTTCAAGCCAATCACCGCTCTCGCGGGCCTTTCGTCGGGCTTCTCGCCGTCCGAGACGTACGACTGCGACGGCGTGTTCGAGCTGGGCCTTATGCGCCTTCACTGCTCCAGCCGATGGGGCCACGGGCCGGTCGACATGCGCCACGCGCTCATGAAGAGCTGCAATCCGTATTTCTGCAGCCTTGCGATGAGCGTCGGCACAAACGCCGTCATGAGCGCGGCGCGCGCGTTCGGCCTCGGCTCGAAGACGGGGCTGGACCTTGGCGTGGACATGGCCGGCGTGGTCCCGGACTCCGGATGGAAGTCGAGCATGTACCACGAAAGGTGGTATCAGGGCGACCTGGCGCAGATGTCGATAGGCCAGGGGATGCTTCTGGTTTCTCCGCTTCAGATGGCGCGCGTCGCCGGTGCGCTCGGCACGGGCATGCTCGCCACCCCGCGCCTCAAGAAGGGCCTTTCGCCCGAGCTTCGCCCCATTCCGTTTTCCAAAGCGCAGCTTGCGGTCGTCAGGAGCGGCATGCGGATGGTTGTCGCGGGCGACGGCTCGTCGCGCGGCACCGGCTGGCGCGCCGGCGAAGGAGTCGCGGCGGAAGTGTGCGGCAAGACCGGCACGGCGGAGATAGGGCGAGGGGCTACGCGCCGCAAGAACACGTGGTTCATTGCGTACGCTCCCGCGGCCAGTCCGACGATCGCGGTCGCGATGGTCGTCGAGAACGGCGAGTCCGGCGGCGGCACGACCGCTCCCAAGGTCGGGGCGGTCCTCAAGGCCGTGTTCGGCGAGAGCGGACGGACAGGGCCGGACGCCGACGGCGGCTGAGCCTGGAGATTTCGCAATGCTCGAGAAGGTCAAGAGATTCAACTGGATAATGTTCGCCGCGATGCTGGCGCTCGTGGCGGTCGGCACCGTCGCGATATGGTCCGCCGGCAACGCCCGCGACCAGCGCTTCCACGGAATGTGGATCAGCAATCTGCAGGCCGCGGCGTTTGGGCTGGTGCTTTATCTCTCGCTGGCCTTCACGGACTACCGCCGCTTCCTCGAGCTGCTGGCATGGCCTCTCTACGCGGGCGCGCTCGCAATGCTTGTCGCGGTGCTCTTCGTCGGCGATACCGTCTACGGCGGCTGCAGATGGCTCTGGTTCTTCCAGCCGAGCGAGGTGTCGAAGCTCTGCGTGATAGCGCTTGTCGCGTCGCTTCTGGGCGGCGGGGACGAATGGTTCTGCCGGCTGAGGCCGACCTTCCGCGGATTCCTCGTCTCCGCGCTTCTTGTCGGCGCGCCATGCGCGCTGATTCTGGCGGAGCCGGACCTCGGGACGACTCTGACGCTTGCGCCCGCGATACTGGTGATGATGTTCGCCGGCGGCGTGTGGCGGCGCGGGCTCGCGCTGATGGTCGCGGCTGGCGCCCTGACCGTGATGGCCGTGCTGTGCGCCGTGTACGAGGCCGAAAAGCCGGGCGTGCCGGCCGAGCGCCGCGAGGCGATTCTCAGGTACACTCCGCTGAAGGAGCATCAGGTCAAGCGGGTAAGGGTGTTCCTCTTTCCCGACGACGATCCGCAGGGCTCGGGCTACAACCTGCGCCAGGCGAAGATCGCCATCGGCTCCGGCGGCTTCACCGGCAAGGGCATCGGCAAGGGCATGACAAACCACCTGAAGTATCTGCCGCCCGCCGTGTCGCTGAACGACTTCATCTTCTGCGTCTACGCCGAGGAGACGGGCTACGTGGGCTCGCTTGTGCTGCTCGCCCTCTTCCTCGCGCTTCTGCTGCCGTGCTGCTGGATAGCGTTCAAGTCAAGGGACGGACGAGGCAGGCTTCTCGCGCTCGGCATGTCGTCGCTCGTCTTTGCGCACGTCTACGTGAACATCGCGATGTCCATAGGCCTTCTTCCGATAACCGGCCTGCCCCTGCCTTTCGTCTCGTCGGGCCGAACTTTCCTCGTGACCGTGATGTGCGGCCTCGGCCTCGTGCAGTCGGTGTCGCTGCACCGCGGCCTTGAGGAGTAGTCTCGAAGGTCCGCGGCATGGTGGATAGGCAGAAGTTCGCTTGTCGGCGATGCGGCGCGTGCTGCCGCACAAAGGACGGCATCGTCCGCGTTTCGGACGCGGAGATCGCGCGGATCGCCGCGTTCCTCGGCATGAGCGAGGCCGACTTCATCGCGAACGAAACCGAGCTCGCGCCTGACAGAAGGGGCCTCGTGCTCAAAAGCCGCGCCGACGGCTCGTGCGCGTATCTCTCGCCCGAGAATCTCTGCCTCGTCAATCCCGTAAAGCCCGACAAGTGCCGCACGTTCCCGTTCGAATGGGTTAACCCCGACTCCGACTCTGTCTGCCCCGCGCTCCGCGCCTGCAGGTGACGGAGCCGGAATGTTTGCTATCGGGCCAAAATAATCCGTGAAACTTTTTCTGCTTGTGATTCTGCTATAATCATTGGCATGGAAAAGAAGTGCGACAAAGCGTTGGTTGGAATGGCAGGCGCGTATTCTGCGCTATACACTCCGTTCCGCAGGGACGGCTCGCTCAACGAGGAGATGGTCGAGCGAACCATAGAGTACGGCATATCCAGGGGCTTGCGCGGGTTCTACCTCACGGGCTCCACCGGCGAGGGCTTTCTGCTTTCGCAGGACGAGCGCAAGCGCGTCTACTCCAGGGCCGTCAAGGCGGCGCGCGGACGCGCGAAGCTGATTGCGCACGTCGGGTGCATGTCCACCGACGACGCCGTCGAGCTCGCCAGGTTCGCGGCGAAGGTCGGCGTGGACTGGGTAAGCTCCGTTGCGCCCGTCTACTTCGGCCAGTGCTTCGAGGCCGCCTACGACCACTACAGGCGCATCTCGTCCGCGACCGACCTGCCGTTCATGATCTACTCTCTTGGCGCCGACATCGTGCCAGACCGCGACGCGAGGTTCTTCGACCTCAAGAACGTCAAGGGCATGAAGTACACGAACTACAAGTACTGGACCGTGCAGGCTCTGAAGAACCGCCTGTCGAAGGACGTCGTCTTCTTCGCCGGCGCGGACGAGCAGGTGCTCTCCGCCCTTGCGACAGGGCTCTTCTCCGGCTGCATCGGCACGTCGCAGAACGTGATCCCCGCGCATTTCGCCGAGTTGTTCAGGCTTGCGGAGGCGAACGACTTCGCGGCGGCGGCCAGGCTCCAGTCCGAGATCGTCCGGTTCGTGGAGGTGCTCGTGGCGAAGCCGAACGGCACATGGCACAAGAGCATGATGAAGTACATCGGGCTCGACTGCGGCGAAGGCCGTGCGCCTAACGGCCGCAGCCTCGCAAGAGGCGAGCTGAAGGAGCTGTTCTCCCGTCTCGACGCGCTCGGCTTCGTGGTCCGCAACGACGCTCGCAGATAGGAGGCGCACGCAATGGAAAGCGAAGCTTTCAGGGCGGGATTCGCGCGAGTGGACATAACGCCGCCTCTCGGGACGCCTGTCGTCGGCTATTTCGAAAGGCGCGTGGCGAGAGGCGTCCTGGACTGCCTTGAGGCGAATGCGGTCGCGGTGTCCGACGGCGTAAGGACCGCCGTGCTCGTCGCGGCGGACCTTCTCGGCATCGAGGGCGTCGCGTTCGGCGCCTCCCTGAGGCGCCGCGTCTCCGCGGCGGCCGGCCTGCCCGAAGAGGCCGTGTACGTCCATTGCACGCACACGCACACCGGCCCTGGCGCAGGCAGGGCGGACGCCGGACGCACCTCGGTCTTCGACGGCACCGACTTCTACAATGAGTTTCTCGCGGCGAGGCTCTCCGACGTCGCCGCAATGGCCGTCGCCGACCTCGCGCCCGCCTCGATGTCGGTCGGCACGTCAGAGGCGCGTCGCATTTCGTTCCTAAGGCGCTATCGCATGAAGGACGGCTCTCTTCGCACCAATCCAGGCGTCTGGAACCCCGACATAGCCGAGGCCGTGGGCTTTCTCGACGAGACCGTTCGCGTCGTACGGTTCAGAAGGGACGGCGCGGACGACATTGCCGTCGTGAACTTCGCGACGCATCCTGACGTCGTCGGCGGAGAGATGCTTTCCGGGGACTGGCCCGCGTTCTCGCGCCGCATCTTCGAACGGTCCGAGCCAGGCGTGAAGTGCGTCCTTTTCAACGGAGCGCAGGGCGACGTCAACCACGTATGCGTCGATCCCGGCCCGGGCGAGCGGGAAGGGCTCCATGGCGACTTCGACGGCGTCGACCGCGGTTACGAACACGCGCGGCACATGGGACGCGTGGTCGCGGCGGCGGCCTTGTCTGCATGGGGACGTTGCGCGCCTGCCGCCGCCTGCCCGGTGCGGTTCGCCATGCGCACGGTCAGCGTGCCGTCCCAGAGACCGAGCCCCGACGAGCTTCCCAAGGCTCGGGAATACGACTCTCTGCACAGGGCCGGACGAGACGCCGAGATTCCGTTCACCGGCATGGAGCTTACGACAGCCGTTGCCGAGGCCGGTCGCATGGTTCTGCTCGCCGACGGACCCGACTCGTTCGATCTACCGCTTTCGGCTGTTGCGATCGGCGACACTGTCGCGTTTGCGGGCATTCCCGGCGAACCTTTCTCCGACGTCGGCCGTGTCGTCAGGGAGCGCTCTCCCTTTAGAATGACTATCTGCACGTGCCTCACGAACGGCTCCTGCGGATACTTTCCCGTAGAGTCCGCATATGACGAGGGCGGATACGAGGCGAGGTCGTCGGTCTTTGCGAGATCCGTGGCGTCCGACATCGTCTCAGGCCATTCCGCCCTGCTTTCTTCGCTTTTATAGAGGTTTTCCAGCCCTGCCTGCGAAGCGCGCAAGCGCTTAGCGGAGCGGGGATTTGTCCCCCTTTGGCTTGTAGTGCGCGTCCGGGCGCGGCGGTTCCGGCGTGCGTGAAGGGGTCTTGCCCCGCGCGTGTACGCGGAGTTTCCTTACGGTGTACGCGGCGTTCCCTAACGGTGCACGCGGCGTTCCCCGCCTGTGTACGGGGGAGTTTTGACGTCACTTCATTGGTAAAGTGACGTCAATATACCATTGAAGTGACGTCACTTCTATGGTGTAATGACGTCAAAACTCCCCCGTACACGCCTAGTAAACTCCGCGTACACGCCTAGTAAACTCCGCGTACACGCCTAGTAAACTCCGCGTACACGCCTAGTAAACGCTGCGTACACGGGCTGTAAACGCGCAAAACACAACAGGAAAGAGCGAAAACGCGTTAATACGAACCGTTGGCGCCCGGCACTTCGTACTGCACCGAAGACCGGACTGCTCTTCGTGCATTTCGCGTGTTTCGTGGTTCTTTCTCTACACTCATCTTATTCAACCATGATGGGGACCCCCATCAGTTTCCGCGCACCACATCCGCGCTTTTAGCTGATGGCGAGCGGAGGGGGAGACAGTCGCACGTGGTAACCGCCGCTTGTCGGTTATCAGGAATTTCCCGTTATCAGGAAACGACAATAGAGTTTGACTTGGCGTAAAGGGCAAGGATTCCACATCGCCGCTGTATTTATTGGCTATAATTGAAGATCGCGGCTGCAGACTTTAATCTTACTACTCACTCTTTTCCCTGATAACGGGGAAAGGTACAATATGCTCATAGCATAAACCAAGGAGGTGTTATGGGCAATAGAACCATCATTATCGCGCAATCCGGTCAACCAGGCGCGGGGTCAGAAGTTACGAATCGAGAAGCGATAATACTCGACTCGATCAAATCCAGGCATTGGCCTGGCAAAACAATGGCGAGGCGAGTAGCTTCCGCCGTACGCGCGTTATTCAAATGGATGGCGCAAACAGGCAGGGATGAACTTGACAAGCTGACCCTTGCAGACATCCGTGAGCATTACATTGCGCGCATGCGCTCAGTGTCATACGCCAAGTCAATCCGATATGGCATGAAGCTCGCATTCCGTTATCTCGCCGATTCCGGTTATATCGGCATAGACTGCAATGCTATCTTCTCGCTCAAAGTCGCGACACGGCACAGGCTCTTGCCTGCAATGCCGCCAGAGGATATAGCAAAGTTGCTTGAATCGATAGACAGGAATACGCCTCGCGGCAAAAGGGACTATGCGTTCATTCTTATCGGCGCTGCATTCGGTCTCAGGTGCTGTGATATAGCAACCCTAAGGCTGGGTGACATGGATTGGCGCTATGGTACTATTTCAATAGTGCAAAGCAAAACAGGATTGCCGGCCATTCTTCCCCTTCTTGAAGGTGTGGGAGAAGCTCTCAAGGACTACATTCTAAACGCACGAGAGAAATGCAGTAGCGACTTTGTGTTTGTCGCGTCTGACGGCACCGGACGATGCATCCCGCGTGGCACGATTCAGAAAGCATTTACCCTAAGCGTCGCAGTTGAAAGGCCGCAATCACGATCGCGGCCTTTCAACTGCGACGCTTAGGTTTAGGTGTGAGAGGGCGCGGCGGGGCAAAGGTGGCGGCGTGCTTCGAAAGTTCTGCAAGGGAACTTGGGAGGACTGCGTGTAGCGAAAGCGAAAGCAGTAGTCGGATGAGGCCGTAGTAGCGGGGAAGCGGAACAACGCCCGTGGGTATCCCCCGAGCCGAAGGCGAGTCGCGAAGCGATGCCCTAGAGCAGGGGT
>JAEEGL014013552.1_pt1 | contig 26973 bp, 30 predicted proteins | sample 9134231 | NCBI WGS metagenome assembly JAEEGL01 (sample SAMN16246548, study PRJNA631951) | gut metagenome | biome: gut microbiome; feature: rumen; material: fiber-attached | host: Bos | place: Iran: Karaj | collected 2018-10 | reverse complement strand
GATATTCTTTGTGTCTATCTGTAAGGTCTCCTGATTCGGGTGCTTTCTGCCGCCCTGCGGAGGTACGTTTGAGACAGTTCCCTCGATTATCTTCAGAAGTGCCTGCTGTACGCCCTCGCCGCTTACGTCACGGGTGATAGATGTGTTCTCCGACTTTCTCGCTATCTTGTCTATCTCGTCAATGTAGATGATTCCGCGCTCGGCTGCCTTTATATCGTAGTCAGCAGCCTGTATCAGGCGCAGGAGTACGTTCTCGACGTCGTCGCCGACATAACCGGCTTCTGTGATAGTAGTTGCGTCAGCAATTGCAAACGGCACGTTCAGGAGCTTTGCAAGCGTCTGCGCAAGAAAGGTCTTGCCGACACCTGTAGGTCCGAGCAGCAGCACGTTGCTCTTCTGGAGCTCTACGCCGTCGTTGTCGCTGCTCTGGCTCATTATGCGCTTATAGTGGTTGTAAACTGCGACTGAGAGCGATATCTTTGCCTCGTCCTGACCGATAACGTACTCGTCTAGGAAGTTCTTTATCTCGACAGGCTTCAGGAGCTTCATACTTGAAAGGTCAGCATTCTTTTCACCCTTTGCTGCCTTTCTCTGAGCCTTTGATATGCCCTGTCCGAATATCATCTCATAGCAGTATACAACGCATTCGTCACAGATATTTGCAGAACCCGCAGAAAACATACTCTGAACTCTGTTCTCGCCCTTTCCGCAGAAGCTGCATGATTTAAACTCAGCCATTCAGAAAACCTACCTTTTCTCGATAACCTTGTCGATGAGTCCGAATTCAAGTGCCTCCTGAGCGGTCATGTAGTTGTCGCGCTCGCAGGCTGCGTGCATCTCTTCGACTGTCTTTCCGGAATTCTCAGCCATGATAGCTTCGAGTCTTTCTCTTGTTCTTTCAAGGTTTTTAGCGTGTATCATGATATCGGTCTGCTGACCGCCGAGACCGCCTCCGATAAGGGGCTGGTGTATCATTATCTCGCTGTTGGGGAGGGCGATACGCTTGCCCTTTGCTCCGGCAGAGAGCAGGAATGCTCCCATTGAAGCTGCCATTCCGACACAGATAGTAGATACGTCGCACTTGATATAGTTCATGGTGTCATATATCGCCATGCCGGCTGTTACCGAGCCGCCGGGGCTGTTTATATAAAGTGAGATATCCTTCTCGGTGTCCTGACTTTCAAGGAAAAGGAGCTGCGCCACAACAAGGCTCGCGGTGGTATCGTTTACCTGATCCGAAAGCATTATTATTCTGTCATTCAGGAGTCGTGAAAAAATATCGTAGGATCTTTCTCCGCGGCTCGTCTGTTCGACAACATATGGTATAAAGCTCATAATTTCATCGCCCTTTCTTTAAAAACTGTTGTCCCACAAATTATATGCGGGACAACATGGTTATATTTATGCTTTTTCGCTTATTCAGCAGACTCTTCCTTTGCGGAATTGTCAATAACAGCGTTCTCCTTAACGAAGTCAACTGCCTTCTGTACCTTCATGTCCATTGTGTACTCATCGAGAGGAATGAATCTCTTGATAGTCTCAACGTCCATCTTGTTTGCAGCAGCGATCTCTGAAAGACCGTTGTTTACATCTTCTTCTGTTACCTCGATGTTCTCGAGCTCAGCGATCTTCTCAAGTGCGAGGCGGAGCTTTACTTCGTTCTCTGCTCTGTCTCTGTAAGTATCTCTGATAGCGTCCTCGTCCATGCCTGTGTACTGGCAGTAGAGCTTGAGATTCATGCCCTGCTGCTGGAGCTGCTGGTCGAATGAACGGATAAGGTTGTCTATTCTCTGCTCATACATGCAGTTCGGGATAGGTGCATCTACCTTTGCGATAACAGCGTTGAGGATAGCTGTCTCGTATGCAGCCTCAGCCTGATCCTTTGCAGCCTCTTCGAGCTTTGTTCTGATGTCAGCCTTGTACTCGTCAACTGTATCGAACTCTGTAGCGTCCTTGATGAGGTCGTCGTTGATCTCGGGGAGCTCCTCGTAGCTGATAGCCTTTACCTTTGTCTTGAATGTAGCTTCCTTGCCTGCATAGTCAGACATATGATAATCCTCGGGGAAGGTTACGACTACGTCGAACTCATCGCCGATGCTGTGGCCAACGATCTGATCCTCGAAGCCGGGGATGAACTGACCGCTGCCGAGCTTGAGGGGGTGATCCTCGCCCTTGCCGCCTTCAAATGCCTCGTCGCCGAAGAAGCCCTCGAAGTCGATAACAACTTCGTCGTCCATCTGAGCGGGTCTGTCCTCAACAGAAACTATACGTGCATTCTTCTTTCTGATGATCTCGATCTGCTTCTCGATATCCTCGTCTGTGATCTCCTTGACTTCCTTGGGAGCCTTGATGCCCTTGTAGTCAGAGATCTCGATCTCAGGCTTTGTTACGCAGATAGCCTTGAGCTCTACGCCGTTTTCCTTGTCGATAGATGTTACTTCAACGTTGGGTCTGTCAACGAGGATAAGCTTTGTCTCGCTTACTGCTGCGTCGATCTCGGGTCCGAGAAGTGAGTTGATAGCGCCCTCGTAGAATGCGCCCTCGCCGAATTCCTTCTCAACGAGCTTTCTGGGAGCCTTGCCCTTTCTGAAGCCCTTGATCTGGATGTTCTTCTTCTGGCGCTGGAATTCCTTTTCAACAGCTGCCTCAAAAGTAACAGGGTCGATAGTGATTACCAGCTCTGTGGTGTTTACATCTGTTTTGTTTGATGATTTTAAGCTCATAATGATCCTCCATGATATTAATAAACTGATGACCAGTGGTACATCTAAAACAATACTTGGAATATTATACCACATTTCAAACTATTTTTCTATAGAATTTTCTTACTTCTACATTTTCTACAACGTCAAAGAACTTTCTCAGGCATAAAATGTATATAATCTCCTGATATCAGGTGAAAATTCACGCCGTCATAGGTGTTTTTGACGCAGAGCTCATGCGCTGAGCGTCCGTGGATATGTCCGTAGTAGCACTCTTTTATGTTGTAGCGGTAGAGTATCTCAAGTATGTCATAATTGAAATTTGATGCAAATATCGGCGGATAATGCATGAATACCAGCGGTTCAAGCCCCGCTTCCACCGCCGATTTTATCGACGTTTCAAGACGCTGTACCTCGCGTTTGAGGACTTTTTCGTCCTGAACGTCCCTGCTGCCGTCAGTACCGTTCACCCAGCCGCGTGTGCCGCATATGCCGTAATTCTCGTAGGCATAGTGGTTGTTGTGGATTATGTTCAGCGTATCAAAGCCGTTTTCAGCAAAAAATGTCTCCATTTTTTTCTTTGTCACCCACCAGTAGTCGTGGTTGCCCTTGAGTATAAGCTTTCTGCCCGGAAGTCCGTTTATGAAGCGGAAATCCGGCTCTGCCTGCTGGAGAGACATTCCCCACGAAAGGTCGCCCGCTATGACTACGGTATCCTCCGGCTTGACTGTTTCAAGCCAGTTTTTCTCGATACGCTCCTGATAATTCTCCCAGCCCGGAAAGACCTCCATAGTCTTTGACGGGTCGCTTAATGTCAGGTGAAGGTCTCCGATGACGTACAGACTCATCAGATACCGAGTGTTCCGAGCACGTAATCCTTCTGCTCAGCCTTGTCGATAACGTCGCAGAAGCGCTCAGGCTTGTTTTTAAGGTCAGCAAGCGCTGCGGGAACAGGAATATCCGAAAGCTCGGCGATACGGTCTACCTTTGCATATTCGTCGATATCGGAAGCCTTGCCCTCGAGAGCCTCGAGAACGGCTGCGCTGAATTTATACGGGCTTGCTGTGGAAGCGATGACTGTCTTTGTTGTATCGCCTGTAGCTGCCTTGTAATCGCCGTATACCTTGACTGCAACAGCTGTGTGAGTGTCGCAGGTGTAGGAATACTTTGAGTAGATGTCGTGGATAGTTGCCTTTGTCTGCTCGTCGTCGCAGAAGCCACCGAAGAACTCGTCTCTGAGCTGAGCCTTGACGCTGTCGTTTACCTCGTATCTGCCCTCGGAAGCAAGCTTGCCGAACCACTCGTTGATGAGCTTGTCGTCCCTGCCTGTCATGAGGTAGAGAAGTCTCTCGAGGTTGCTCGAGATGAGGATATCCATTGACGGAGAAACCGTTGCGAAGAACTCTCTGTTTCTGTCATATACGCCTGTGTTGATGAAATCAGTGAGTACGTTGTTGATGTTAGATGCGCAGATGAGCTTGTTTACCGGAACTCCCATGTGCTTTGCATAGTATGCAGCAAGGATATTGCCGAAGTTGCCGGTCGGAACAACGATGTTTATCTTGTCGCCGAGTTCTATCTCGCCGTCCTTCACGAGCTCTGCATATGCTGATACGTAGTATACTACCTGAGGTACGAGACGTCCCCAGTTGATGGAGTTTGCAGATGAGAACATCATGCCGTTTGCTGCCAGCTTGTCCTTGACCTCGTCGTTTGTGAAAATCGCCTTTACTCCGTTCTGGCAGTCGTCAAAGTTGCCCTTGATAGCGCATACTCCGACATTTGCGCCCTCCTGAGTCTTCATCTGGCGCTTCTGCATCGGGCTTACGCCGTCCTCGGGGTAGAATACGAGGATAGATGTGCCCTCAACGTCCTTGAAGCCCTCAAGTGCAGCCTTTCCTGTATCGCCTGATGTTGCAACAAGAATGACTATCTTCTTGTCAAGATTTATCTTCTTTGCCGATGTCGTGAGGAAGTAAGGGAGTATCTGGAGCGCCATATCCTTGAATGCGCAGGTAGGACCGTGCCAGAGCTCGAGCATATATGTTCCGTCAAAGAGATGAGCCATCTCAGCGATGCCCTCAGTCTCGAAATTCTTGGTGCTGTAGGCATTGTCAGTGCAGTAGTGTATCTCTGCATCTGTGAAATCTGTCAGATACTTCGCAAAAACGTATGCTGCTCTGTCGGCGTATTTCATGTCGCCGAGAGCCTTTATCTCGTCGAATGAGAGCTCGGGAATGCTCTCGGGGACAAAGAGTCCGCCCTCAACTGAGATTCCCTGCGTGATAGCCTCTGCGCTGCTGACTTTTACGCTGCTGTTTCTTGTGCTGTTGTAAAACATAGGATCACCCTTTTATAAGATTTTACCGGTATCGGCAATTTTTTAACAATTGTATTTATCCTGTATGGTCGTGTTGTCGGCTCAGAAATACACATCATACCCTGTGGTATCAAATGCGTTTTCAATGTAGTCGATCCCGAGGACGTTCCCGCGGTCTATTATGACCTCGGCTATGTCGAATCTCGGCTGGAGCAGATTCGGATTCCTGCGCATATACTCACACGCAGTCTTTATTATCAGCCCCTGCTTCCGCTTGTTTACCGCTTCAAAGCCGCCGACCATGCTGCCCGGCTTGCGGGACTTCACCTCGACAAAGGCGATGTAATCCCCGTTTTCAGCGATAATGTCTATCTCGCCGCCGCGTATGCGGAAATTCCGCGCGGCAATGTTATAGCCCCGCTCAGTAAGGTACGCGCATACGCGCTCCTCGCCGAGTCTGCCAGTCTCGGTCCTGTTCATGTCACTCACCGAGTATCTTTTTCAGAAATGTTCTGCGGTGTACCTCGCTCGGACCGTATTTCCTGAGCATTTCGCAGTGCAGAGCCGTTCCGTAGCCCTTGTGCTGCTCAAATCCGTACTGCGGGTACTTCTCCGCGATATCCCTCATGTAGCGGTCACGCGACACCTTTGCAAGCACTGACGCTGCCGCGATAGAAGCTGAGGTCGCGTCTCCCTTTATCACGCACTGCGCCGGACAATCGATCTCCGGCAGTCTGTTGCCGTCTACCATTGCCATATCAGGCTTTATGCCCAGCCCTTCAACTGCGCGCTTCATCGCCAGCATTGTCGCTTCAAGGATATTCAGCCTGTCTATCTCCTCAACTGTCGCAGTCGCGATGCAGTATGCCTTAGCGCGGTCGATTATCTCGTCGTAGAGCTTCTCGCGCCGCGATTCCGATATCTTCTTGCTGTCGTTGAGGTAGTCTATCAGCGTTTCATCGTCGAGGACTACTGCCGCCGCGTAGACGTCTCCCGCGAGAGGTCCTCTGCCGGCTTCGTCAACTCCGCATATTACCGGATATTCCGTGCGGACTGCGCTGTCGTATTCAAAGAGCTCCTTATGGAGAATTATCCTTGCCATAGTCACTCCTTAGCCGGCGTTGCTTCGAGCGTTATGCGTCCGAGCTTGCCGCTCCTGAATTCGTCAAGGACGGTTATTGCCGCTCTTTCGGTGTTTATCTCGCCGCCGGATATGACCATTCCGCGCTTCTTTCCTACCTTTTCAAGCAGGCTGAGCCCGTCGTCGCTCTCGTCAAATTCTATTTTATATCTGTCAATAAGCGACTGCGGATAGCTCTCTGCAAGGAAGCTCAGAAGCTTCATCGCGAGAGTCTCGATATCGAGGATATCGTCGCTGATAGCGCCTGTAAACGCAAGTCTTACCGCCGCGGACTGGTCCTCGAATTTAGGCCACAGTACGCCCGGCATATCAAGGAGCTCGGTGTTGTCCTGAAGCTTTACCCACTGCTTTGTGCGGGTTACACCGGGTCTGTCCTCGACCTTTGCACGCTTTCCGCCGGCAAGCCTGTTTATCAGCGAGCTCTTGCCGACATTCGGTATGCCGAGTATCATCAGTCTTATCGGTGCTCCGACCATTCCGCTGCGCTCACGCTTGTCCATAAGCTCCTTCAACACAGTCGATTTCAGCGTCGGCATGAGCTTGTTGAGCCCCTTTCCCGACTTGCAGTCAACTGCAAGAGCAGTCACGTTTTCATTCTTGAAATAATTGACCCATGCCGAGGTCGCATTCGCGTCGGCGAGGTCGCATTTATTGAGAAGTACGATACGCGGCTTCTTCGCTGTGAGCGAGTCTATCTCCGGGTTGCGGCTGCTCATGGGAGTTCGCGCGTCGATGAGCTCGACTACTGCGTCCACAAGCTTGAGATTCGCCGCGATAGCACGGCGTGTCTTCGCCATATGACCCGGAAACCACTGTATCGTTTTTATATCGTTGTTTTCCAAAGCTGCCTCCTGTTTTTCAGCGGACAGTTCCTATCCTGCCGGCAGGCGATATCCTGAATACCACTCTTCCGGTAACGCTTTCCAAGGGAACAAATCCCACATCCGGAGAGCGGCTGTCCTTCGAGACCGAACGATGGTCTCCCATGACAAATATATAGCCCTCGGGCACTGTCAGCGGGTATCTGCCGGTGAATGCGCCCTCGTCGGCATGGGTCAGTCCGAGGTGAAGATAGTCCTCGTGGAGCCGCTTGCCGTCTACTGTTACCTTGCCGGAGCCGAAGTCAATGTCTATGGTCTGCCCTTCGCAGGCTATCACGCGCTTGACGATGACTGTATCGAGTCCTTTTCCCTCTTTGACAGAGCCGTCATCGGCGAGAATATAGCTATTCTTGGCATTGACAAGGACGATGTCGCCCTGCTCGGGCGCCCTGTCCATAAGGTTCACGAGAAGCTTGTCATCGGGCATGAGAGTGCTCTCCATCGAGCCGCCGCTTACTGTCACTATCCTGAGCAGATACGTAAATACCAGCGTAAAGCAGAACAGAGTTATCAGCATAGTCTCGGCTATATCGCCCAGACTGCGCAGTAACCCTCTGCTTTCTTTATTGGCAGGATCCGCCATTATTTCTTAGGTCCCTTCACGGAATCTGTAAGTATATCAAACTCTTTGATAGGTGAATACTTCACGATAGCCTTGCCGTATATCTGGTCTTTCTTTACAAGTCCGACGCAGCGTGCGCGGCTGTCTGTGGAGTGATTGCGGTTATCTCCCATTACAAAATAGTATCCCTCGGGAACGGTTATGGGGTACTGGTCGGTGAATGCGCCGTAGCCGACATCGTTTGTAGAGTCTGCCTCATTGATGTAGGGCTCGTCGAGCTCTTTTCCGTCAACTATGACCTTGCCGTCTCTGATGTCAACAGTCTGACCGCCCTTGGCGATAACTCGCTTGATAATGCACTCGCCGATAGCCTCTGAGCCCGGTCCTGACGGAACATATACATTGCCGTTCTCGTCGAGGAGATAGTTCACGTCCTTGTCGATAACCAGCACATCGCCGTAATCAACATCGAAATAGATAGTTGACATGAATATCTTGTCCGTGTTGTTCGTCACGGGGTCGTAATTCTTATTGAGCGTGGGCACCATTGAATGTCCCACGATATTGACAGGGTGCAGCAGATAGGTGAATACCATTACTATAACGAATACTGTTACGAGAGTGGATTCAACAATTTCTATTATATCATTCAGAAGTGTGCTGTTTTTGCCGTTCTCCTGACCGTTATCCTTTATTCCAGCGTTTTCGTTAGTGTTTTCCATAACGTCACCTCGCAGTAATTAAGTATGTAGCAAAAAAGGGACTTTGCGTCCCCTGAGGATTCAGAGCCTCACGCCGGCATTTATGCCGGCATTTATGCTCTGTACCGCTTTTAGCGGATCTGTTCCTTGACCTTAGCAGCCTTACCAACTCTGTCTCTGAGGTAGTAGAGCTTAGCTCTGCGGACTTTACCGCATCTAACGATCTCGATCTTGTCAACAACAGGTGAGTGGAGAGGGAATACTCTCTCGATACCGCAGCCGTGTGCTACACGTCTTACAGTGAATGTCTCGTTGATACCGCCGTGCTTCTTAGCGATAACTGTACCCTCAAAGACCTGGATACGGCTCTTGTCGCCTTCCTTGATCTTTACGTGTACCTTGATGGTATCACCGATGTTGAACTGGGGAACGTTTTCCTTCATGCTTGATTCGCTGATGAGCTTGAGTGCATCCATTTTAAAATCCTCCTAAAATTTCCGAACATTCATACCCGTTCCGCGAAGGCGGTCCAGCTAACCGCAGACGCAGAAAATATCAATGGTGAACAAGTCACATAAGCTGCGGAGCAGCTCTCTGCTAATGCAGGTATCGGGCAGCGGACTATCCGATTTAATGTCTTTCGGCATTAACCCTCATCTGTATGTGAGATATACAGACGGAATTTCAAATGCTTTTATATCATACCACACTTTGGCAGAAAAAGCAATAGCTTTTTCAAAAAAACATATTTAATTATTTCTTGCGCAGTATAGCTGTTGCCGCATGGTGGAGTATCTCCAGCTCGTCGGAGGGAGTTGCGCTCAGCATTTTTATGTGCTCAGCCTCCCAGAGGGCTATCTCCTGCTCCGTCATGGAAGCTCCTACGCCGCGGCAGGCTTTCATTCTGCCGTTCCAGCTCTCGCGGGTGAACGGTACCTTTATGTCATAGTTGTCGCGGGATTCGATGTCGAAATACTTCTCAGCGACCTCCGGCACGAATACGGGAGTGCGCTCGTAGCCTCCTCCCGACCACTTGGGATTGTACTTGAGCACGAGCTCCTCGCTCGCCTTTGCAACAGCATCATCAGCAGGCACCCACGCCATGAAGAGAATGACCAGCCTTCCGCCGTCCTTCAGCAGCTTCGCAAGTTTCGGCAGAACAACTTCATAGTCAAAGTAGAAAAAGCACTGGCAGGCTGTTATAACGTCGAATGTGCCGTCGGGGAAGTCGATATCCTCCGCGGACGAAACTATGTATTCGATGTCCATGCCGTCACGCTGAGCGAGCTCCTTAGCCTGTGCTATCTGATTTTCGGAAATGTCCGAGCCGACCCAGCTTGCTCCGTATTTGTACATATTCCGCGGCACAACGCCTGTTCCCGTTCCGAGGTCGAGTACCCTCTGCCCCTTTACGCAGAGCCCGCGGTCTGCTATCTTCTGAAAGAATACCGGCGGGTATATATCCCTGAATTTAGCGTAGTCGGAAGAAGTTCTGCCCCAGTCGAATCCTTTTCCTCCGTCTATTTCTCTGTTGAAAATGTCCATGTTATGTGCTCCTTTCGTTTTCAGCTTCGGCGATATACATTGAAGCATTTTTCAAATATGTCCGCGCAGACGGGCATCATAATTCTCAATTCTCAATTCATTCAAAAACCGTGTTGTCCTCGCGCAGTATCGCAAGTCTGCGGATATTCTGCGGCTCAAATGCAATGTCTGTTGTACGTCTTAATGCCTCTATAAATAATGTAGGGTTGTAGTTGGTCTGCGTTCCCGCGGGCAGGTACATTCGCATATCGACTGAATCACCGGTCATTTCGCAAGTGAGCACTTCCATATCCGGCTTGATATCAACTGTCTTTATGCCCTTTTTCGTCTTTTTCTCAATGCATATCTCCGGCTGAGAAAGAAGCTCCTGAACCGCGTCATAAAGTCCCTGAGCGTTATCGCTCACGAGCGAGAAGCCGTACTCAGCCTTCGCGATGTAGGTTATCTTCTGTTTCTGCTCCGCTACCTTTACTATGCGCATTCCCTCCGGCATTACGGCGTTCAGCCTGTCGCGCACCTCGTCAAAGGGCACTTCCTCGTTGAGGTTGAAGTCGAGTATCTCGCAGCTGCTCTCGAATCCCAGCGACAGCGCCAGTGCAAAGCTGTAGTAAGGGTGCGGATTGAAGCCCTCCGTGTACCATATCGGCAGGCGAGAACGTCGGAACGTCCTCAGCATACAGCGGTTGAGGTCGAGGTGGGAGATGTACTTCGCGCGTCCTGTCTTTTCAAATGTTGCTCTTACTCGTATCAAAAACAATTCCTCCCCACTGCTTTATTGACTCCGCAGCCTGCACATTTCAGGCGGCAGTTCGGCGTCGTCTCGGCGCGGTGCGCCTTCTGGTTCTCGCGGATAAGGAAGTCCTTGCTGACGAGGTAGTCAAGGTGGTCCCACGGCAGTATCTCGTCGTATCCGAATCTGCGGTTGGCGTAGAACGAGGGGTCTATGCCGCAGTCAGAAAAGGCTTCGAGCCACTTGTCGAATTTGTAGTGCTCCTCCCAGCTGTCGAACTTGCAGCCCTTCTTCCATGCCGCATATATCGAGGGACAGAGCCTTCTGTCGCCCTTTGCAAGTATTACCTCGAGCATACTTACGTTCGGGTCGTGGTAGCTCACCTTTATCTTCTTGGTCTTGACTGAGTCGAGCAGGAGCTTCTGCTTGTGCTCTATCATCTCGCGCGTGTCCTGAGGCTCGAACTCGAACGGTGTGAACGGCTTCGGCACGAACGTCGCACAGCTCACCGAGACCTGCACTCCCCTGCCCTTCGGTCTGTTCTCAATGCTGTAGAAGAGGTCGACTATGCGCTGTGCAAGGTCGGCGATGCCGACGATGTCCTCGTCAGTCTCGGTCGGGTGTCCCATCATGAAGTAGAGCTTAACGCTGCTGTAACCGCCCTCAAAGGCGATACGGCAGGTGTTCATTATCTCCTCCTCGGAGACGTTCTTGTTTATAACGTCGCGGAGACGCTGCGTTCCGCCCTCAGCCGCGAACGTAAGTCCGCTCTTGCGGACCTTCTTTATCTTTTCAAGCAGCGACTCCGAGAAATTGTCCACTCTGAGTGAAGGAAGTGAAAGATTTATCTTCTCGGCTGCTGTGTAGTCAATGAGCTGTGTCAGCATCGGGTCGATGTCGGAGTGGTCACTCGTGCTCAGCGATGCCAGCGATACCTCGTCGTATCCGGTATTTTCACATAAGCAGCGGGTCTGCTCGCATATTGCCTCTGTCGATTTCTCACGGAACGGTCTGTAGATGAATCCCGCCTGACAAAAACGGCAGCCGCGGATACAGCCGCGAAGCACCTCAACGGATACGCGGTCGTGGACTATCTCCGTGAACGGAACTACGAAATTCTTCGGGTAGTAGACCTTGCTCATGTCCTTGATTATGCGCTTTTTCACGGTCGCGGGTATGCCCTCGTCGACGTCAACATGGTCGATTGTGCCGTCGTCCTTGTAGCTGAAATGATAAAACTGCGGGACATATATTCCCTCTATCTGAGCAGCTCTGCGCAGAAAATCCATGCGGTTCGCGCCCTGCTGCTTCATCTCCCGGTACAAGTCCATGAGCTCGAGATTGACCTCCTCGCCCTCGCCGAGAATGAAGATGTCAAAAAAGTCGGCAAGCGGCTCAGGATTGCACACGCACGGTCCTCCTGCCACAACTATCTGTGTGAGCTCCTCAGTTCTGTCCTTCGAGAATATCGGTATCCCCGCAAGGTCAAGCATATTGAGGATATTCGAGTACGAGAGCTCGTATTGCAGCGTGAAGCCGATAAAGTCGAATTCCTTTATCGGGTCGAGCGATTCCAGCGCATATAACGGGATATCATTCTCGCGCATTATTGCCTCGAAATCGTTATCAGGCGCGTAACAGCGCTCGCACCAGTAGTTCTCGCGCTCGTTTGTGAGACTGTATAGTATCTTCATGCCGAGATGCGACATTCCGATATCGTATGTATCAGGAAAGCAGAACGCGAACCTCACGTCCACCTTCGACTTGTCCTTGATAACACTGCCGACCTCTCCGCCAATGTAGCGCGAGGGCTTCTGCACCTCGAGCAGGTGTTTTTCTATCTTTGCTTTTAAATCCATATTTCCTCCGCTATTTCATGCTTTCACTGTCAAACCGCATCGGCAGGAAGTCCGCGAGCTTAAACCAGCCCTTTGCAAGTATGATAACAAGGTCATCGCCGCAAAACTCGCTCAAAACCTGCAAACACGCTCCGCACGGCGGACACGGCGATGAAAAATCCTCCGTGGCACTTCCGGCTATGGCTATCGCCTTGAACTCCGTCACGCCCTCGGATACTGCCTTGAATACGGCTGTCCGCTCTGCACAGTTCGTAAGCGAATATGACGCGTTTTCTATATTGCAGCCGGTGAAAAGCTGTCCGTCCTTCGAGAGCAGTGCCGCTCCTACTCGAAAATGCGAGTACGGACTGTAGGACTTCTGCGCCGCCTTTACGGCTTCGTCAAAGAGCTCCCTGTCCGTCATTTTTTACCTCCGACCTTGCGCTTCTTTCCGTCCGGAGTCATGATGTATGTGTTCTCGAGCTGTGCCCTCAGATTGCCCGTAACCGATGCACGGTATTCGTTGCGGAGTGCGGTCTGCTCCGCTTTTTCTGCCTCCGTCAGACCCTCTGCCTTTGACTTGCGGGCAAGCTCGTTTATCCTGTCTATTTTTTCCTGATCCATATTTGCACCTCTTAAAATATATATACTTTGATTATAACCGAATACGCCGGCGATGTCAAGGAGCTATGCTGTCACAGCTCCCGAACAGAAATATTTCGCCGCGCCTATTGCTATTTATGGAATTACGTGCTATAATTATAATGTGTAAATATGCGATAAAATGAAAAGAGGTATTGCTTTGGCTAACGAAAAAATCAGAAATTTCTGCATCATTGCTCATATAGACCACGGTAAGTCTACACTCGCCGACCGTATTCTCGAAAAGACCGAAACCGTCGCCGTCCGCGACATGGAGGACCAGCTCCTCGACAATATGGACATCGAACGCGAACGCGGCATTACTATAAAAGCCCGCGCTGTTCGTCTCAAATATACCGCTAAAGACGGTGAGGACTATATCTTCAACCTCATTGATACTCCCGGTCACGTCGACTTCAACTACGAGGTCTCACGCTCTCTCGCCGCCTGCGAGGGTGCTGTACTCGTTGTGGACGCTTCTCAGGGCATCGAGGCTCAGACCCTCGCGAACACCTATCTCGCGATTGAGCACGACCTCGAGGTTGTCCCCGTTGTCAATAAGATAGACCTCCCCTCTGCTGACCCCGAAAGAGTCTGCAATGAGGTCGAAAATGTCATCGGTATCCCCGCTATGGACGCTCCGCGCATTTCCGCTAAAATGGGCGTGAATATCGAGGAAGTCCTCGAGAAGATAGTCACCGATATCCCGGCTCCCAAGGGCGACCCCGAAAAGCCCCTGAAAGCCCTTATCTTCGACAGCTACTACGACTCCTACAAGGGCGTTATCATCTACATCCGCGTCAAGGAGGGCAGAGTCAAGGTCGGCGATAATATCCGCCTTATGGCTACCGGAGCCGTTTTCAACGTCGTTGAGACCGGTTTCATGGACGCTACCTCCCTCGTGAACAACGGCTCTCTCGAAGCGGGAGAAGTCGGCTATATCGCGGCTTCTATCAAGTCTATCGGCGATACTCAGGTCGGCGATACCGTCACCAACAACGATGAGCCCTGCGATGAGCCCCTCCCCGGCTACAGAAAGGTCAACCCGATGGTGTTCTCGGGTATCTATCCCGCCGACGGCGCCAAGTACGGCGACCTCCGAGAAGCTCTCGAAAAGCTCCAGCTCAATGACGCTTCGCTCTCTTTCGAGCCCGAGACCTCTATCGCACTCGGATTCGGCTTCCGCTGCGGCTTCCTCGGTCTTCTCCACATGGAAATTATCCAGGAGCGCCTTGAGCGCGAGTACAATCTCGACCTCATAACCACTGCTCCCTCGGTTATATACAAGGTCACCTTCACCAACGGCGAGGTGCAGTACATCGACAACCCAACCAACTACCCCGACCCCGCTCTCATCCAGACAGCAGAAGAGCCTATCGTCAAGGCAAGTATCCTCTCGCCGTCCGATTACGTCGGCAATATCATGGAGCTCTGTCAGGACAGGCGCGGCGTCTTCAAAGATATGAAATACCTCGACGATACGCGAGTTGAGCTCCACTACGAGCTCCCGCTCAACGAGATAGTTTACGACTTCTTCGACGTGCTGAAGTCCCGCACAAAGGGCTATGCGAGCTTCGATTACGAGATGCTCGGATATGTGCCCTCCAAGCTCGTCAAGCTCGATATCCTCCTCAACGGCGACATCGTCGATGCGCTCAGCTTCATAGTCCACGCCGACAGCGCTTACACAAGAGCCCGCAAAATAGCCGAAAAGCTCAAGGATAATATCCCGCGTCAGCTCTTTGAAGTGCCGATACAGGCTGCTATCGGCGGCAAGATAATCGCCCGCGAGACCGTTAAGGCAATGCGCAAGGACGTTCTTGCAAAATGCTACGGCGGCGATATCACACGTAAAAAGAAGCTCCTCGAAAAACAGAAGGAAGGCAAAAAGCGCATGAGACAGCTCGGTACTGTCGAAGTCCCGCAGGAAGCCTTCATGAGCGTTCTCAAGCTCGATTCATAATCCCTTTACGAAAGGAGACAAGCCATGCTGGTGAATATCATAACTACGGAGCTCGCCGCTGCATTCTTCATATTATGCGTGCTGTGTGTGATGACCGAGAAGCCGGCTCCGAAAAAGGCTTCACTTCGCAACTTTATGCGCCGCATAAGGATTACTCTGCGCGAGATAAACCTCCTGACGTTCCTGATAATATCGGCTGCTCTTATTGTTTTTTCGCTGAAAACCGATATCATCAAGCCGGTATGTGCGCTGTTTGCCGTCGTATTCTTTGCGCTCGGGCTCTTCGTGCTCAACAGCTTCCGTATCCTCAACGGACGCGGCTCGCGCAAATTGAAAAAGAAGCTCCGCCCGCTCGGCTGGATACTCCCCTCAAAAGAGGCTGGATATACCCCCGAGGCGAAAATCCTCAGGGAAGCAAGCGAAGCTCCGCTATCATCTGAACTATCTGAAAGGACATCTTTATGAGCATTTACAACTGCCCCCACTGCGGGGAAAAATCATTCAATCCGCTCAGCAAGGCTTTTGCCGGTCAGCTCAATTCCTCCGGCAAGGTCTGCATGAAATGCGGCAGAAGAGTCGTTAACGGCAGGGCGGCTACCCTTTTCAACGCCATATACAGCCTTCTCGCATTCGCAGGCATCGTCGCGGTATACCTCTTTGCGCCGAAAACTCTGGGTACAAGCTATGCGTGGATAGCGCATTACGAAATGCTCATTGGCATCGGACTGCTCGCATCAAAATTCATAGTCCCGCGCCTCGTCAATGCTTTCTGCTTCAAGCTCGCTCCCGCCATAAGGATAGACCCCGTAAAATGAATACGCTCGGTATCTACATTCACGTTCCCTTCTGCGGAAAAAAATGCAGCTACTGCGATTTCTACTCCGTCTGCTACACCAAACAGCAGGCGGAGCTTTATGTAGGCGCAGTTCTGCGGAATATCCGACATTATGCCGATACCTCGCGCACTGTCGATACGGTCTATTTCGGCGGCGGTACGCCATCCCTGCTGACCTGTGAGCAGCTCGCGGAGATAATGTCCGCGATAAGTGAGAGCTTCGCGCTCAGCGCCAACGCTGAGGTCACTCTCGAAGCTAATCCCAGTACACTCACGCCCGAAAAGCTCCGCGGACTGCGCAGCTCCGGCATAAACAGGCTGTCTATCGGCGTGCAGTCCATGTCCGACCGCGAGCTGAAGATTCTCGGCAGGAGCCATACCGCTGAACGCGCGGAAAAGGCTGTCCTCGATGTGGCAAATGCCGGTTTTACTAATATCTCCTGCGACCTCATGACAGCTCTGCCGGAACAGACTCCCGACAGCCTTGCGGCTTCCATAGAGCGGCTCTCTGCTCTGCCGATACAGCATATTTCCGCGTATATCCTCAAAATCGAGGAGGGCACTCCATTCGACTGCCGCGATGTGCGCTCGATGCTCCCCGATGAGGACGAAACAGCCGGACTCTACCTGCTCATGGTAAGGCTCCTCCGTGAGCGCGGATTCGCGCAGTATGAGGTCTCCAATTTCGCTAAAAACGGCTTCGAGAGCCGTCACAACTGCCGCTACTGGAAATGTCTCGACTACCTCGGTATCGGTCCCGCGGCACATTCCTGCTATAACGGGAAGAGATTCGCTGTAGAGCGCGATATATCCGGTTTTATCAGCTCTCCGGTGCAGAAGGTGACCGTCACGGACGACGCTCCCTGCGGCTTTGAGGAGTTCGCAATGCTGAGGCTAAGACTCGCGGAGGGGCTCATGCTCAGCGATGTTGAGACTCATCGGGAGGAAATCATCAAAAAAATACCCCCGCTCCAAAAAGCGGGGTACGTATGCTTCGACGGCGAGCGGGTCTCGCTGACGCCGGAAGGCTTCCTTGTTTCAAATTCTGTGATAGAAAGACTGATTTTTTAATGTCGCTCAGCGCTTGTCCTCGATTCGGCGGGGACGGCGCTTTTTCTTTTTTACGGAAAAACCAAAATCCCCCAGCTTTCTGCCAAGTGCGAAATACTCTCCGTGGGCATATGCCGCAAGTCCGCACTGCTGGAGATTTAGCTTGCCTTTGCTGTCGATGTAGCGCTCGTCTACGTCTACGCCGATTATCTCCGCGAGAAACATCGTGTGGCTGCCGAGAAGCTTGCTCTCAGTGACACGACATTCAAGGCTGACCGGACATTCCTCTATCAGCGGAGCTGCTACCTTCTCCGCAGGGACTGCGTGAAAGCCGCAGTGCTCGAATTTGTTGACGTCTCTGCCGCTCCTTACGCCGCAGAAGTCGGTCTCCTTCACCATTGCCGACGTTGTGAGGTTTATCACAAATTCGCCGGAATCACGTATTATATCGTGCGAGTAACGCTCGGGACGGACAGATATATATGTCATCGGCGGACGTGTGCAGACTATGCCCGTCCAGCCGATAGTGAGGACATTCGGTGATTCAATCGTGCCGCAGGTAACAAGTGCCGCCGGCACCGGCGCAAGAAGTGCGCTGCCTTTCCAGAATTGCTTTGCCATATCATTCTCCTTGATGAAATTATACTATTATTATATCATCTGCCGGAGGATTTTTCAAGTAGTATCGATCCGAATTTGAAAAGCAGCCCCTCTTTCCCGCTCCTATTCGAGCAGCTCCTTTTTCATCTGCGCAAGCAGCTTCTTTTCGCGGCGCGAGACCTGCACCTGCGTCATGCCGAGCACTCTCGCGGCTGCGGACTGCGTCATCTCGCGGAAATAACGCAGCTCAAGAAGTATGCGGTCGTTTTCCGGCAGGCTCGCCATTATCTGCCGCAGCGCAAGAAGGTCGGTTATCGCCTCGTCGGGAGCTTCTACCGGTACATCAAGCTGTCCCTCGCCGTCGTCGGGAGCTGTCAGCGACAACAGCGGCTGAGCCGCGCACAGCGCCTCCGCAACGTCGGCTTCGTCCTCTCCGGAGAGCAGGGCAAGCTCCGAAACTGTAGGCTCTCTGCCCTCGCGCTGCTGAAAATCAGAGCAGAGCTTTTGCAGACGGAGCGAGAGCTCCTTTAAGCTCCGGCTGACACGCATAGTGCCGCCGTCGCGGAAAAGCCGCTTTATCTCGCCAAGTATCACCGGTACGGCATATGTCGAGAACTTTACTCCGCGGTCAGGGTCAAAGGCTTTCACGGCTTTGAGAAGTCCAAGACAGCCCGCAGAATACAGGTCGTCATATTCGATGCCTCGCCCGCGGAATCGGTTCGCGCAGAGGTGTACAAGTCCGAGATTTTCCTCAGCAAGCGGCTGCTTCAGCTCAGCCGCCATGCGGTGCGAGCCTCTTTCGCATAGTAACGGTCGTTCCTTTGCCTACCGAGCTTTTCACGCTAAGCCTGTCCATAAACGACTCCATTACCGAGAATCCGAGACCTGAGCGCTCCTCCTCGGGAGCTGTCGTGAAAAGCGGCGTCATCGCCTGCTTTACATCTGATATGCCGCAGCCTGTATCCTTGATGCGTATGTATATCTCCCTCTCCGGCAGCAGCCGCACGATGATGTCGATGCGCCCCTGAGTGCCGCGGTAGCCGTGGACTATCGAATTCGTGACCGCCTCTGAGACTGCCGTGCGTATGTCGGAAAGCTCCTCAACTGTCGGGTCCGCCTGCACTATGAACGACGAGACCGCCGCTCTTGCCGAGCTCTCATTCACCGAGAGCGACGGCATACTGAATTTTATCTCGTTCAGAATTTCCATTTTCTTCCTCCGTTCAAGTTATCCTTACGATTCGTTCTATCCCCGAAAGCCGCAGAACTCTGCGGATATAGGGCTGCGGCTTCCTGACCTCGAGCCTGCCGCCGCATTCCTTCAGCAGCTTCTGCCTGCCCATGATGAGCCCGATGCCCGAGCTGTCCATGAAGGAGATGCCGCTGAGGTCGATTGCAAGCACGTCCGGCTGCATCGTGATGATGAAGCTGTCAAGCTGCTCGCGGGCTGATTTCGCTGAATGATGGTCTATTTCACCCTTGAGCACCGCAACTGCTGTCCCATTCTCGGATAATATGTCGATATTCATTGTTTACGCCTCCGTTCTGTTCCTGTCTATGCCATATTATACCATTCACAGCCGCAGAAAATTGTCGGAACGGGTAACCTCTCCGGAATTGACCTCTAAACTATCACCGCAAGGCGATACCTTTATTATTCACTATTCATTTTTCTTTCTTATTTATTCTTTTAGAGGTCTCCCTGCTCATGTCGCTATATCCTCGATAAACCGGCGGAGCGTCTCGTCATTCTCCATGACTACTCCCTCGCGCAGCTGCTCGCGGTCAAGGTCGGAAAGCAGCGATATATCGTAGTCTATCACCCTGTACGGAGTAGCGCTCTCTCCCTTGAATACTCCTATTCGACCGTTGTACTCCTTTACGATTATCTCCGCGGGAAGCAGCTCCGGTGCGCTGAACGATATCCGGCTCGCAACTTTCTGACGGTGAAGCGACTGCCCCAGCGTACATATCACTATGAATCCGGAAACGGTCAGCGCGGTCATAAGTATCAGATATATCCTCCTGTCGATTGCTCTTGCCATGATTTGCTCCCTCCTATGGAAAAACGTGTCAGCGGTTCAACTTACTTTGCTGAAATTATTACTTATATTATCAGCTTTTTTTGATGAATTATACAAATCTTTAAAAAAATCTTTGCAGACTATTAACAAACCGTTTCGGACGTGCTATAATATAAAATGTATAAATATCGCTATGATACTATTCAAGAAAGGAGCTTCACCGCATCCGCGGTGACCTGATACTATGACAGATAGAACCCCAAGAAGCGGTGCGCCTGCAAGACGTCCCGCGCCCGGACAGCGTCCGAGACCGGCTTCAAGAACGCCTCAGCGTCCCGACTCTGCACCAAGAAAAAATAACGGAAAGAAGAAAAAGAAGAAGAGCAAAGGCTTCGTCATAATGAAAAAGATCTTCTCGGCGATAGTCACTACCCTCCTCTCACTCTTCCTTATCATGGTCATAACCAGCACTATCGTTGCAACTGCTCTAACGATTTACGTGCTCGATTTCATGGAGGATTCAACCAGCATCACTCTCGCCGAGCTCGAATCCGGAAGCGATACCCACTTCTACGGAACCAAGCTCAACGAAAACGGCGAGGTCGAGCCCGTGCTCCTGAAAACGATACAGACCGACGTTCAGCGTATTCCGGTTACTATCGATAAGGTGCCGCAGCACGTCCGCAATGCCTTCGTTTACACCGAGGACGAGCGTTTCTACGTTCACGACGGCGTTGACTACAAGCGTACCTTCTCCGCCTTCCTTAATATGTTCCTCCACTTCTACGATACGGAACAGGGCGGTTCGACGATAACTCAGCAGCTCATCAAAAACCTCACCGGCGACGATGAGCCCTCGCCCGCACGTAAGATACGTGAGATATTCGCGGCAATGCAGCTCGAGAAGACCTACTCCAAGGACGAGATACTCGAGGAATACCTCAACTATATCGGCTTCGGCGGCGAAATAAACGGTATACAGCTCGCATCTACACGTTACTTCGGTAAAAACGTCGAGGAGCTCACAGTCCCCGAGGCTGCCGTTCTCGCTGCGATACCGCAGAGCCCGCAGTATTACGGTCCTAAAATAGAGGAAAAGGACGAGGAAGGAAATATCATCCTCGACGGCGAAGCTAACAACAAGACCCGTCAGCGCTACGTTCTGTGGCAGCTCTACAAGAACGGCGCTATCACCTACGACGAGTATCAGGAATACCTCAATACTAAGATACTCTACACATTCACCCCTGAATATAAGGAGCTCCACCCCGAGATAGACCTTCAGGAAATGGAATCCGAGCAGAACGCCTTTACTTGGGAGCTCGACGCTCTTGTCCGCGAGGCTACCGACGTCTTCATGAAGGAGTTCAACCTCGAAGACGAGGACGAAGCAAGAAAGCGCGTCTACAAGGGCGGCTACAACATCTACTCAACTACCGACCCTGAAATGCAGGCTTACGTTGAGGAGAAATTCCTCGATATCAACAATATCGTTGACGAAAACTTCGTAAAGCGCTGGGCTGACCTCGACGGCGACGGTCAGGCTGAGGAACAGCTCCCGCATATTGCTTTCGTGGCTCTCCGCTACGACGGCTCAGTTATGTGTCAGGTCGGTGCTCTTGGTCCAAAGACAACTTCGCTCTCGACCAACTACGCTACCCGCGAGCCACGTCAGATCGGTTCGACTATGAAGCCTGTCTCAACTTACGGTCTCGCACTCGAATCTGACCATATCCACTGGGGTTCAAGCTACAAGAATGAGCCTATCATGACGGTCAACGACAAGCCGTGGCCTACTAACTACACCGTCGACAGCTCGATATCCTCTTTCGGCGGCTCGTATAACATCTACTATATGCTCCAGCAGTCGTTCAATACCTGCCCTGCTAAGCTCTGTCAGGAGCTCACTCCTAAGGCTGTATTCAAATTCAGCACCGAAAAGCTCGGCATGAAGCTCGACCCCGACGACGAGGATTACTCTCCTCTTACCGTTGGTGCGCTCACATGGGGTATCACTCTCGAAAACCTCGTAAATGCTTACCTCCCCTACGGTAATCAGGGAATCTACAACGAGGCTCACGTTATATCACGCATCGAGGACGCAAACCACAAGGTAATCTACTCCAACGACGGCAACGCCCGTGAAGCAGTCTCAGCAGAGACAGCATGGGTAATGAACCGTCTCCTCAAGAACGTTATCGACCACGGTACTGGTTACAATGCCCGCCTCAACAATAAGGTGCTCGTCGGCAAGACCGGTACTACTGATAACTGGTACGACCTCACCTTCGTCGGTCTTACCCGCGATTTCGCAAGCGGTATCACTATCGGATACAGAGAGTATAACGATAACCTCAAGCTTCCTACTTCGCTCCACTCGGCTGATATATGGAAAAATATCATCGGCGAATACGCTGATACTCATTTTGCGGATACTCCCGCAGACTTTGAAAGAGTCGATTCCGTTATCGACGGTCCTATGTGTACGGCTACCGGCTGTATCGCAGGTCCTAACTGTCCTAAGGGCGTTACCGGATACTGGAAATCGACCAACGCTCCTACCTGTCCCGGACATGGTTCAGCTCCTTCATCAAATGAGGACCCGACCGAGGGCGGCGGAGACGGAAACGGTGACAATAACGGCGGAAATGCCGGCGGCGACAACGGCAACGCTAACGCCGGAGGCGGCGACAACGGCAACGCAAATGCCGGCGGCGATAACGGCGGTGCAAACGCCGGCGGCGGCGATAACGGCGGCGCAAATGCCGGCGGCGGCGACAACGGCGGCGGAAATGCCGGCGGCGGCGACGCTCCTGCTCCTCCTGCTGACGGCGGCGGAGAAGCTCAGTAATAACAAAAAAGACCTGTTCGCATACAGCGGACAGGTCTTAGATTTAAAAGGAGATAAATATGGATAATAAACTCAGACTTTGCTGTCCCTGCCATTTCGGTCTGGAAAGCGTGCTGAAATACGAAATAACAAAAATAGGCGGTACTGACCTCTCTGTCAGCGACGGAAAAATAACCTTCTCCGGCGACGAGAATATCCTCGCAAGAGCTAATCTCTGCCTTTCAACTGCGGAAAGAGTCCTCATCGAGCTCATCGAATTCAGAGCCGAAACTTTCGAGGACCTCTTTCAAGGCGTCCGCTCCGTCGAGCTCGAACGCTTCATCGGTGTCGACGACGCTTTCCCCGTTAAGGGCTATTCCCTCAATTCGGCGCTCCACAGCGTTCCGGACTGCCAGTCTATCATCAAGAAAGCCGCTGTCGAAAGACTCAAGTCCAAGTACGGCGTGAGCTGGTTCAGCGAGAGCGGTCCAACGGTGCAGATAAAGTTCAGTATCCTCAAAGACGTTGTTACTCTATACCTCGACACGAGCGGAGTAGGGCTCCACAAGCGCGGATACAGGCGTAATTCCAATGCCGCTCCCATAAAGGAAACTCTCGCCGCAGGCATCATCGACCTCGCACGTGTTCGTCCCGATTCTATCGTCTGCGACCCATTCTGCGGAAGCGGTACCCTACTCATCGAAGCCGCTATGAAGGCTCTGAAAATCCCCGTAGGCATAAACCGCCGCTTCGCCGCCGAAAAATGGGGCTCACTCGACCCGAAAATCTGGCAGGAGGAACGCAAACGCGCTATCGACGGCGTTGACCGCTCCGCTAATTTTCAGGCTTTCGGCTTCGATATCGACGACGCCGCTGTTGCTCTCACTCTCGACAATGCCCACAAAGCCGGCATAAAGTCGCGTATCAAAGTCGAGCAGGCTGATATCAACAAGTTCGTTCAGCCCGAGGATTCTATCGTTATCTGCAACCCTCCCTACGGCGAGAGACTTCTCGAGCTCCGCGAGGCTGAGGACATCTACCGACGCATGGGAAGAGTTCTCGGTAAGGGCGGTAGCCGTCAGAGCTATATAATCTCGCCGCATGAGCAGTTTGAGGACTTCTTCGGCGAAAAGGCTAAAAAACGCCGTAAGCTCTACAACGGCATGATAAAATGCCAACTCTATATGTACTTCTGATGAAAAGAAGCTTTCTTCGCGAGCTCGCTGCTCTGCTCTATCCCTCGCGCTGTCCTGTCTGCGGAGAGGTGATAGGCGCTAACGACAGCTTCTGTCCCGAGTGCTGCGGCAAGCTCGTTCCTTACAATGACGATTTCAGCGTCGCGGGGAGCTCCGGCTTTACCGCCGCATACGAATACCGTCCCGAAATATCAGCCGGCATTATTATAATGAAGCGCGGTATCGTCGGCAACGCTCCGTTCGCATTCGGCGGTGCTCTCGCGGAACGTATACGTGAAGCCGGATTCGAGGCGGATATCATCGTGCCCGTGCCGATGTTCAGAAATGACCTTCAAAAACGCGGCGTGAACCAGTCTGAGCTCATCGCAAAGGAGCTGAGCCTGCGGCTCGGTATTCCGGTTTGCCGCAATGCCGTGAGAAAGGTCCGCTCCACTACACAGCAGAAAGGACTCAGCAGGCAGGAACGCCTCGTCAATCTCAGGGGCGCTTTCGCTGTGAATGCTCCGGAGCTTATCGCCGGCAAGTCTGTGATAGTTGCCGACGACGTCTGCACGACCGGAAGCACTCTCGCTGAAATGACCGATATTCTCCTGAAAGCCGGCGCGAAAAAGGTGTACTGCGCCTGCTGCTGTAAAACTCCAAGAAAAGACAGCAACAACTCCCCGGCTTCTGCAAAATAACCTATGGAGGTAATTATTATGACTGACCACTCTGATAAAGCCTGTCAGCTCTTCGCTGAGGGAAGAAACTGCGCTCAGGCTGTTTTTGCCGCATTCTGCGACGTTACAGGGCTCGATGAGGAGCTCGCGCTCCGGCTCTCGTCCTCTTTCGGCGGAGGTATGGGGCGTATGCGCGAGGTCTGCGGTGCCTGTTCTGCGATGTTCATGGTCGCGGGCATCCTCTACGGATACAGCTCCGAGGACGATGACGCCGCCAAGGGCGCTCACTACAAGCGTATACAGCTCCTCGCCGGCGAATTCAAAAAAGAACATGAAACTATCATCTGCCGCGAGCTCCTGAAAGGGCTCAGCGTGACCTCGACTCCGCAGCCGGAAAAACGCACCGAAACATACTACAAAGCCCGCCCGTGTATCAGGTTTGTACGTACTGCGGCAGAGGTACTCGACAGGTATATCGCCGAAAATCCGCCCGTAAAATAAAATTGAGAATCTTTCTCAAAAGTACTTGACAACTGCTCCGAACTGTGGTATAATCATAAATCGAAATTGATAATCATTTTCAAGTTTATTATCCGCAGGAGGATCTATCTATGTTCAGAAAAATTTTAGCTTCATCAGCTGCACTTGCTCTCGCTGTATCCGGACTTGCCGGCTGTTCATCTGCAAATGCCCATAACGATGACAAGCTCAGCGTTGTATGTACGGTATACCCTATTTATGACTGGACAAGACAGATAATCGGCTCTGACTCTGATGTTCAGCTCTCCTTCCTTCTCAACAGCGGCGCAGACCTCCACAACTATCAGCCTACTGCTGACGATATGATAACTATCTCTGACTGCGATGTATTCATCTACGTCGGCGGTGAATCTGATAAATGGGTGGATAATTGCCTGAAAGAAGCCCGCAACAAGGATATGGTCGTTATAGACCTCATGGATATCCTCGGCGACAGCAGTCTCCGCGAGGAAGAACTCAAGGAGGGCATGGAAGCTGAGGAAGAAGAGGAAGAAGGCGAGGAGGAAGGTCCTGAGTACGATGAGCACATCTGGCTCTCGCTCAGAAATGCCGTTAAATGCGTTGAGGCTATCGACGAAAAACTCGAAGCTGCTGACGCTGATAACGCCGACACCTTCAAGGAGAATACCAGCGCTTACGTCGAAAAGCTCAATAAGCTCGACAGCGATTTCTCCGATATGACCGCTTCTGCAAAGAATAAGACCCTCATCTTCGGCGACCGCTTCCCATTCCGCTACCTCGTTGACGACTACGGTCTCGACTACTATGCCGCATTCATCGGCTGCTCGGCTGAAACTGAGGCAAGCTTCAAAACTATCGCTTTCCTCGCGGACAAGGCTGATGAGCTCGGCGCGGGCACTATCTTCACGATAGAGGGTTCTGACTGCTCTATCGCAAAATCTGTGGTCTCAAATACCAAGTCTAAAGACCAGAAGATAGTCAGCCTTTACTCTATGCAGTCTGTCCCCGAATACGACAAGCCGGACTGCTCATACTTCAACTTCATGGAAAAAAACTATGACGCTATAAAAGAGGCTTTGAATTAAATGAATGATGCTTCACAAGTGTTCAGAAAAGAACAGATAATCTGCAAAAACGCCGCCCTCGGTTACGAGGACGGCATTGTCACCGAAAATCTCGATTTCACCGTTAACAGCGGTGATTATCTTTGTATCCTCGGCGAAAACGGCTCAGGCAAGAGCACTCTCATAAAGGCTCTGCTCGGACTAAAGCCGCAGGTAAAGGGCGATATCTCTTGGGTGAACGGCTTCTCGTCTAAGGAGATAGGCTATCTGCCGCAGCAGACTCCCGTGCAGAAGGACTTCCCAGCTTCCGTCAGGGAAATCGTCCTCTCGGGCTGCCTCTCCAAGACAGGCTTCCGCCCTTTCTATAATGCAAAGGAGAAAACTCTCGCCGCCGAAAATATGGCAAGGCTCGGTATCTCTGACCTCGCCGGCCGCTGCTACCGCGACCTTTCCGGCGGTCAGCAGCAGAGAGTGCTGCTCGCAAGAGCGCTCTGCGCGACCGAGAAAATGCTCCTCCTCGATGAGCCGGTAACGGGTCTCGACCCCCACGCGCAGAATGACCTCTATGAGCTGATATCCGACCTCAACAAGGAGGGTATCACGATTATTATGGTATCGCATGATATCTCTTCGGCTGTCAAATACGCCAGCCATATCCTCCATATTGCAAAAAAACAACTGTTTTTTGGCACTAAGGAGGACTACCTCAACAGCAAGATTGGCAAGTCGTTCATAGAAACGGAGGCGGAAGAAAATGCCTGAGATAATCTCAAAGCTCCAGCTATACTTCTCTTACCCGTTCGTGAGAAACGCTTTCATAGTCGGAGTTCTTATCGCTATATGCTCTTCTCTGCTCGGCGTTACTCTCGTACTCAAGCGCTTCTCGTTCATCGGTGACGGTCTCTCTCACGTCGCTTTCGGCGCAATGGCTGTCGCTTCAGTAGTCGGACTCACCAACAATATGGCTCTCGTCCTGCCGATAACTATACTCGCGGCGATACTGCTCCTGCGGACGGGACAGAATACCAAAATAAAGGGCGATGCAGCTGTTGCGATGATATCCGTAGGTACTCTCGCTGTCGGCTATATGCTCATGAATCTGTTCCCCACTTCCTCTAATATAAGCTCGGACGTGTGCAGTACCCTCTTCGGCTCGACTCTTATTCTCACGCTTACCTCGTTCGATGTG